>Ga0222420_100071_pt1 | contig 230528 bp, 211 predicted proteins | sample 3A2ome_FD_182470 | JGI IMG/M metagenome (GOLD analysis project Ga0222420, IMG submission 182470) | Enriched microbial communities from leaf-cutter ant dump, University of Wisconsin, Madison, United States - 3A200A (version 2) | ecosystem: Environmental > Terrestrial > Nest > Insects nest > Nest... | reverse complement strand
CAACAACGTGTCGTTCCGCATCTACGGCGACAAGGCCGGCCTCGAATGGTGGCAGGAGAAGCCGGAGGAGCTGTGGTTCACCCGGCTCGGCGAGCCGCGCCAGATGCTCCGCCGCAACGGCGCCGGCTCCACCGCCGCCGCCGTGGCCGGCAGCCGCGTTCCGGCCGCCCATCCCGAGGGCTATCTCGAAGCCTTCGCCAACCTCTATCGCGACACCGCCGACCTCCTGGCCGGCAAGGCCGTGGCCACCATGGTACCCTCGGCCCGCGACGGCGTCAGCGGATCGAAGTTCGTCGAGGCATGCCTGAAGTCCAACGAACAGCGCAACGTCTGGGTCGAGATCGGGTGAGGCGAGCCAGAGGGGTATCGTCGGACTTTATAGACCAAGTCGATCAGCCGGGATGGCGCCCGGCGATGCATAAACGGGGCGCACCGAAGCGCCCCGTCTATAACCACAATCTTCGGCGCGAGTTGCCGATACCTACAGCCGCCAGCCGGTTTCGACGTCGAAGAACGACGCCTTCTGGACATCGATGGTGACGGCGAACGCCTGATCGGCCTCGCAGCCGTCGTCCTGCCCCACCAGATGCGACAGGCTGACGCCGTCGAACACCGACCAGGCCAGGATGCTGCTGCCCATCGGCTCGACCAGCGACACCTTTCCCTCGACGGCCGCCGCCGATCCGCCGGCCGGGAGGATGTGTTCCGGCCGGAGGCCGAGCACGACCTTGCGGCCGCTTTCCACCGTCTCTGCGAAGGGATAGCGGCTGACATCCAGCCGGAAGTCGCCGGCCGCGAACGACAGGCGATCGCCGTCCACGACAAGCGCGCCCTCCACCTTGTTCATGGCCGGTGAGCCGAGGAAGCTGCCGACGAACTCGTTGGCCGGCTTGTTGTAGACGTTGAGCGGCGTGTCGAGCTGCTGGATGATGCCGTCCTTCATGACGGCGATGCGGTCGGCGAGCGTCAGCGCCTCGATCTGGTCGTGGGTCACGTAGATCATGGTCGACTTCAGCGTCTTGTGCAGCTTCTTGATCTCGAGGCGCAGCTCGGCCCTGAGCTTGGCGTCGAGGTTGGACAGCGGCTCGTCGAACAGGAAGATGTCGGCATCGCGCACCAGAGCCCGGCCGATCGCCACCCGTTGGCGCTGGCCGCCGCTGAGCGCCGACGGCTTGCGGTCGAGCAGATGGGCGATCTGCAACAGCTCGGCCGCCCACTTCACCTTCTTCTCGATGATCGCCCGGTCGATGCCGGCGATGCGCAGGCCGAACGACAGGTTCCGCTCGACGCTCATCGTCGGATAGAGCGCGTAGGACTGGAACACCATGCCGATGCCGCGATCCTTCGGATCGGTCCAGGTGACGTCCTTGTCGTTGAACAGGATGCGGCCGCCGCTGACGTCGGCGAGGCCGCCGATGGCGCTGAGGAGCGTCGACTTGCCGCAGCCGGACGGCCCGAGCAGGACGAGGAACTCGCCGTCCCGGATCGTCAGGTCGAGGTTCCTGACGATCTGCACGTTGCCGTAGCTGACGTCGAGGCTTTCGAGGGATACGGAACTCATGGCTTACCCCTTCACGGCGCCGGAGGCGATGCCGCGCACGAACCAGCGGCCGGACAGCAGATAGACGGCGAGCGGCACCAGCGAGGTGAGCACCGTTGCCGCCATGTTGACGTTGTAGGCGCGCTCGCCGGTGGTGGTGTTGACGATGTTGTTGAGCTGGACCGTCATCGGCAGGTTCTCGCGCCCGGCGAAGACCAGTCCGAGCAGGAAGTCGTTCCAGATGGCGGTCACCTGCATGATTACGGCGACGATGGCGATCGGCGCCGACATCGGCAGGATGATCGAGATGAAGATCTTCCAGAAACCGGCGCCGTCGATGCGCGCTGCCTTGAACAGTTCGACCGGCAGGCCGGAATAATAGTTGCGGAACAGCAGCGTCATCACCGGCATGCCGAAGATGACGTGGGTCAGCACGATGCCGGGCAGCGAACCGTAGATGCCGGTCTGGGCATATACGCGCACCAGCGGGTAGATGAACACCTGATAGGGGATGAACGAGCCGAGCAGCAGGCAGGCGAACAGCACGTTGGCGCCCTTCACCTTCCAGAAGGACAGAGCGTAGCCGTTGACGGCGCCGAGCAGGATGGAGACCACGACGCTCGGCACCAGGATCTTCACCGAGTTGCCAAAGCCGACCCTGAGACCGGTGCATTCGAGACCGGTGCAGGCCGACGTCCAGGCCTTCACCCAGGCGTCGATGGTGAACTGCTGCGGCAACGAGAAGATCAGGCCGAGGCGGATTTCGTCCATGCTCTTGAACGACGTGACGAGCATCACGTAGAGCGGCAGCAGGAAGAACAGCGCCACCACGCCGAGGAAGGCGTAGATGCCGACGCGACCCCAGACCTCCTGATAGGTGAGCGGGCGTCTGGCGACGGCCGGTTTTGCCTGGCGCATCATGCCGCCCTCCCGCCCTTGCGGAAATACTGGGAATAGATGACGGGTGCCATGACCATCAGGACGGTGATCAGCATCACCGTCGACGCCGCCGTGGCGAGGCCGATGTTGGCGCGCTCGAACAGATTGTCCATGATGAACTTGGCCGGCACTTCGCTGGCCGTGCCGGGGCCGCCGTTGGTCATGGCGACGACGACGTCGTACATCTTGACGATGCTGATCGACAGCAGCACCAGCGAGGTGATGATCATCGGCCGCAGCATCGGCAGGACGATCGACACATACACCCGCCAGGCCGGAATGCCGTCGATGCGCGTCGCCCGCCATATCTCGCCGTCGATGCCGCGCAGCCCGGCGAGGATCAGCGCCATGACGAGGCCGGAGCCGTGCCAGACCGTCGCCAGGATGACAGCGTAGAGCACCATCCGGGGATTGACCACCCAGTCGAGAACGAAGCCGGAGAAGCCGAAGCCGCGCATGGTCGCCTGAATGCCGAGGTCGGGATTGAGGATCCACTGCCAGATCAGCCCGGCCACCACGAAGGACATGGCGTAGGGGTAGAGGAACACGGTGCGGAACAGGCTCTCGCCGCGCACGTTCTGGTCGATGAAGATCGCCAGCAGGCAGCCGAGCACGAAGCAGATCAGCAGGAAGAAGAAGGCGATGACGGCGAGGTTGCCGAGCGATGTCAGCCAGCGCGAGGTGTCGAACAGGGTGACATACTGATTGAGGCCGACGAAATCGTTCCTCGGCAGCAGCTTCGAGCTGGAGAACGACAGCCGGACCGACCAGGCCATGGTGCCGAGATAGGCGAAGATGACGACGGCGGCCATCGGCAAGAGGGCGATGTAGGCAACGAAGTTGCGCTTCACATGCCGGATGAATTCGGCTCCCACGTGGTCCTCCCCTGTGCAATGGCGGGAAGGCGGATGACCGCCTCCCCGCGGTTCTGAGGCGGGATCAGCCTTTCAGGGCCTTCTCGAAGCGGTCGACGGCCTGATCGACGGTCATCGGGGTGTTCCAGAGTTCGGTGACGATGTCCTGCACCGAGCCGTAGACGTACTCCTCCATCATCTGCGACGCGTCGGGCACCTGGCGGGCCGGATCGGACATGATCTTCATGCCGAGCTGGGCGCAGGCGTCGAGGCTCGACACGTCGACGTCGGAGCGGATGGGGATCGAACCCTTGAGGTTGTTGAACTTCACCTGCACCGCGGGATCGGTCATGATCTCGACGAGGAGATGCTGGGCCTTCACCTGCTCGGCGTTGTCGGTCTTGGGGAAGACGAAGACGTCGCCGCCGAGGACGTAGGGCGAGTCCGGACGGAGGCCGGGAATGCAGCCGTAGTCCTTGCCGATTTCCTTGCTGGCCTGCTTGAACTCGCCCTTGGCCCAGTCGCCCATCACCTGGAAGCCGGCCTCGTCCTTGATCAGCAGCGCGGTGGCGTCGTTCCAGTTACGGCCCGGCGAGGCCGCGTCGACATAAGGCTTCAGGCTGACGAAGGTTTCGATGACCTTGCGGAACTCCGGCGAGCGGATCGCCGCCTCGTCCTTGTCGCCGTAGACGGACTTCCACAGCCCGGCGCCGCCGACATTGGTGAGCACGGCCGAGAACAGCGAGTTCTCCTGCCAGCGCTGGCCGCCGAGCGCGAGCGGAATGACGCCCGCCGCCTTCAGCTTGTCGAGGTCGGCGAGGAACTGCTCCATGGTTTCCGGCGGCTTGTCGATGCCGGCCTTGTTCAGGGCGGCGGTCGAGTACCAGATCCACAAGGGCATGTGGATGTTCACCGGCGCGGCGTAATACTTGCCGTCGACCTTGACCGCATTGGCGATCGGCTCCGGCAGCACCTTGTCCCAATCGTTCTTCGAGGCGACGGCGTCGATGTCGTTGAGGAGGCCCTCGCCGATGATCTCGTGATACTGGCGCGACGTGTTGAACAGCGCGGCGGTCGACGGATCGCCGCCGATGATGCGGTTGATGGCGGCGCTGCGGGCGGCCGAACCGCCGGCGACGGCATTGTCGACCCACTTGCCGCCGGCCGCGTTGAAGGCGTCGGCGAACACGGCGATGGCAGCGGACTCGCCGCCCGACGTCCACCAGTGGATGACCTCGGCGTTGAGCGGCTCCTCCGCCCTGGCGATGCCCGTCGCAGCCGCAAGGGCGATGGCCGACACGGCGACCATTTGCTTCATTGCAGTCATGGTTCCTCCCAAACGAGTCGCGCCGATCGCGGCTCTCCAAGCCGGACGAACGACGGTTCCTGATCCAAAAGTGGGATCGGTTCCATTTTTGACCCAAGTGCCTTGATTTTGTCAACTCACCTTGCGAGAAAAGCGGGAACAGAAAGTGGGGCAATTCCGGGGAATCGCATTTTGATCATTTGAAAACAGATGGATAAGTGGTATTGTGTGGGGCATCAGGGTGAGCGGAGCTGCGAGATGGCAACGGTAAAAGATGTGGCGAAGCTGGCCGGCGTAGGGTCAGGAACCGTTTCGCGCTATATTTCTGGAACCGGTTCCGTTTCGCGCAAGTCGGCCGAGAAGATCGCCCGCGCCATCGAGCAGCTCAACTATCGGCCGAACAGCATGGCCCGGTCGCTGTCGTCGCGCCGGTCCGACCTGATCGGCGTCTGGGTGCCGTCGCTCGAGGGGCCCTACTACCACATGATGATCCGCACCATCGAAAGCGCGCTTCGCTTGCAGGGCAAGCACATGATCCTCGCCAATGCCGAGGACGCGCAATCGAACGACGACCGCCTTGCCCATCTCGACTACCTGATCAACCGCGACTGCGACGGCATCCTGATTTCCAGCTCGCTGCAGAGCGAGTTCGAACTGGCGCGCTATGCCGAGAAATTCCCCAATCTGGTGGTGATCAACCATCGCACCGACGAACTGGCCGGGCGCTCCTTCTCGATCGATCACGACCTCGGCGGCCGGCTGGCCGCCCGGCATCTCGTCGAACTGGGGCACAGGCGGGTGGCGACGATCACCGGCCGGCTGTCGGCGCAGGACGCCCGGCAGCGCCACGTCGCCTTCCTGGACGAGATGGCCAAACTCGGCCACCCGGTAGCCCCGGAACGGATCATCGAAGGCGCCTTCTCCTATGCCGGCGGCGAGAGCGCCGTGGCGGCGCTGCTGGCGTCGGGCGCCGATTATTCGGCGGTGTTCTGCGGCAACGACAAGGTGGCGATGGTGCTGATCGCCGAGTTGCACAAGCGCGGCATCCGGGTGCCGGACGAGGTGTCCGTCCTCGGTTATGACGACGTCGATTTCACGCCCTTCACCGCCCCCGCCCTCAGCACGGTCCATGCACCGATCGAGGAAATGAGCCAGTCGGCCTGCCACCAGTTGCTGAACCTCACCTACGGCCTCGACCTGCCCTACCGGGAGCGCTTCGAGCCGTCGCTCTCCGTGCGGCAGTCGACGGGGCCATGCCGTCCGTAATCGAACACCTCCCCTTCGAGAGACACCGATGCCCTCCTTCATCGACAACGGAACCCGGTTCCATCTGGACGATCCGACGCTGGCCCCCAACGCCGCCGGCTATCTGTGGAACCGGCGGATGATGATCCAGATGAACAACCGCGGCTACGCCGTGAGCCAGTACATGGACCCGGAGCCGCGCAAATACGCCTATCCGCCGACCATCGCCGCCCAGACCTTCATGCAGCCGGAGCAGGGATATTATCCCAACCACCCCGGCCGCTTCTTCTACATCCGCGACAACGGTACCGGCGCGCTGTTCTCGGCACCTTACGAGCCGGTGCGCGCGTCGCTCGACCGCTTCGCCTTCGAGCCGGGCCTGTCCGACATCCGCTGGCTGGTGGAGAAGGACGGCGTCCGGGTGGAGCTTTGCCTGTCCCTGCCGGTGGACGACGTCGCCGAACTCTGGACGGCGAAGCTGACCAATGTGGCGGCCGCGACGAAGTCCCTCTCCTTCGTGCCGTTCTTTCCGGTCGGCTACATGTCGTGGATGAACATGGGCGGCCACTTCGCCCCGAGGCTCGACGCGGTGGTCTGCACCTCGGTCACGCCCTATCAGAAAGTCGAGCAGTATTTCAAAAACCGCCACCTCAAGGACATCACCTTCCTGGCCGCCAGCCGCCGCCCCGATCATTTTGAGGTGGCGCAGCAGGCGTTAGAGGGCGAAGGCGGCCTGCACGCCCCGTCGGCGCTCGCCGACGGCGGCCGCCTCCGCGACGGCGAGGCGCTCTACGAAGTGCCGGCCTGCATCATGCAGTGGGATCTGGAGATCGCCGCCGGCGCCAGCGAGGAATTCCGCTTCCTGTTCGGTCCGGCCAAGGACGAGGCGGAGATCGCCGCGCTGCGGGCGAAATACCTCGACGGCGACGGCGAGGCGGTGCGGCGGGCCTATCATGCCTATGTGACGGAGAGCGGTCGCGGCTGTCTCGATATCCGGTCGCCCGACGAGACGTTCAACCATTTTGTCAATCACTGGCTGCCGCGCCAGGCCTTCTACCACGGCGACACCAACCGCCTGACCACCGACCCGCAGACCCGCAACTATCTGCAGGACGCGCTGGGCATGCTGTTCATCCGGCCGGAGACGACGCGCGAAGCCATCCTGCACGCTGCAAGCCAGCAATATGCCAGCGGCAAGATGCCGGACGGTATCCTGCTCAGGCCCGACGCCGAGCTGAAATACATCAACCAGGTGCCGCACACCGACCACGCCGTCTGGCTGGCGATCGTCACCAAAGCCTATCTCGACGAGACCGGTGACCGCAGCCTTCTGGCGGAGACGGTGGCCTGGGCCGACGACGACCGGCCGGCCAGCATCCGCGAGCACGTGACACGGGCGCTGCGCTTCCTGGCGGCGGCCGTCGACGAGCGCGGTCTTCCCTACATCGACCAGGGCGACTGGTGCGACCCGATGAACATGGTCGGCTACAAGGGCCGGGGCGTTTCCGGCTGGCTGGCCGAAGCGTCGAGCTATGCCATGTCGCTGTGGTCCGAGGTCTGCGCCGCCGAGGGGGACAAGGATACGGCCGACTGGCTGAAGGCGGAGGCCGGCGCGCTGGTCGAGCGCGTCAACCGCCATCTCTGGGACGGCGACTGGTATGGCCGCGGCATCACCGACGACGGCGTCATCTTCGGCGTGTCGACCGACACGGAGGGGCGCATCTTCCTCAATGCCCAGAGCTGGGCGCTGCTCTGCGGCGCTGCGAGCGAGGACCGCAAGGCGCGTATGTTCAAGGCGATCGACGAACAGCTGGTGACGCCCTACGGCGTGGAGATCCACGCGCCGGCCTTCACGGCGATGCGCGAGGATATCGGCCGCGTCACCCAGAAATGGCCGGGCAGCGCCGAGAACGGCGCCGTCTACAATCACGCCGCCGCCTTCTACGCCGCTTCGCTCTACCATGTCGGCGAGAGCGACCGCGGCTTCAGGGTGCTGCGCGCCATGGTGACCGACGCCGAGCGGGTGGATATCGCGGCGCGCGGCCAGTTGCCGCTCTACATCCCCAACTATTATCGCGGCGCCTATCGTCAGTTTCCGCGCACCGCCGGCCGCTCCAGCAATCTGTTCAACACCGGCACCGTCGCCTGGTTCTACCGTCTGGTGGTCGAGCAGCTCTGCGGACTGCGCGGCGACGGCGACGGCGCGGTGATCGCGCCGCAGGTCCCCTCGGACTGGCAGACGCTGACCTTCAGCCGCCGCCTGCGCGGGGCGACGTTCAACGTCAGCTTCACGCGCCAGGACGGCATCGCCGAGCAGGTGGTCGAAGTCGACGGCCGGCGTCTCGATCACGGCCGGCTTGCCGGCATCGAGGCCGGCCGCGTCTATGACGTTACGGTGAGAAGCCCACGCTGAGACGCGGCCGGGAGGAAGCGATGATCGTCATCGTCATGGGCGTGTCGGGCTGCGGCAAGACCACGATCGGCGAATTGCTCGCCGATCGCCTAGGCTGCGCCTTCTCCGACGCCGACGATTTTCACCCCGCCGCCAATGTCGAGAAGATGCGGGCCGGTAGTCCGCTCAGCGACGACGACCGCCGGCCGTGGCTTCAGGCCCCGCGGCGGGCCATCGAAGGCTGGCAGGCAGCGGGCGAAAGCCGGGTCATTGCCTGTTCGGCCCTGAAAGCCGCCTACCGCGTCCAGCTGTCGCCGCAGGACGATGCGATTTTCGTCTTCCTCAAGGGCGGCACCGAGACGATCGCCGCCCGGCTCGATGCCCGCAAGGGCCACTACATGGACCCCGGCCTTCTGGCGAGCCAACTCGCGACGCTGGAAGAGCCGGCCGACGCCATCGCCGTCAATATCGCGCCGCCACCGGCGGCCATCGCCGACAAGATCATGGCCCGGCTCGACGCGCGCGGCCTTCATCAGGAAAAGAGACGCACATGACCGTTCGCTCCATCATCGCCGACGTCACCGAGCGGATCGAGCGGCGCAGCCGGGTGAGCCGCACCGCCTATCTCGACGGCATGGAGAGGGCGCGCGAGGCGATCCGCGCCGCCGGCCCGGCGCGCCGGCGCCTGCCCTGCTCCAACCTTGCCCACGGTTTCGCCGCCTGCCCGACCGGCGACAAGCGGCGCCTGGCCGATGGCGACGCGGTCAATCTCGGCATCGTCACCACCTACAACGACATGCTGTCGGCGCACCGGCCCTACGAGCGCTACCCGGAACTGATCCGCGAGGAAGCGCGGCGGCTCGGCGCCGTCGCCGAGGTGGCCGGCGGCGCGCCCGCCATGTGCGACGGCATCACGCAGGGCCGCGTCGGCATGGAGTTCAGCCTGTTCTCGCGCGACGTCATCGCCATGTCGACGGGCATTGCCTTGTCGCACGACATGTTCGACGCCGCGCTGATGCTGGGCATCTGCGACAAGATCGTGCCCGGCCTCATCATGGGCGCCCTGGCGTTCGGCCACCTGCCGACGGTGTTCATCCCGTCCGGCCCGATGCCGAGCGGCCTCGGCAATGCCGAGAAGAACGCCGTCCGCCAGGCATACGCCGCCGGCCGGGCAACCGACGCCGATCTTCTGGAGGCCGAGGCGAAGTCCTACCATTCGCCCGGCACCTGCACCTTCTACGGCACCGCCAACACCAACCAGATGCTGATGGAGATCATGGGCCTGATGCTGCCCGGATCGGCCTTCGTGGCGCCCGACACGCCGCTGCGCGACGCGTTGACCCGCGCCGCCGTGGCCCGCGCCGTCGCCATCGCCGGCATGGGCGACAGCAGCCTGCCGATCGGCCGGCTGCTCGACGCCCACGCCTTCGTCAACGGCATCGTCGGCCTGTGCGCCACCGGCGGCTCGACCAACCTGACCATCCACCTGATCGCCATGGCACGGGCCGCCGGCCTCGTCGTCGACTGGGACGATTTCGCCACCCTGTCGGCGGCGACGCCGCTGCTGGTGCGCGCCTATCCCAACGGCAAGGCGGACGTCAACGGCTTCCGTGATGCCGGCGGCGTGCCCTTCCTGGTGCGCGAATTGCGGCGCGCCGGACTGCTCCACGACGACGTTCTCACCATCCTCGGCCCCAGCCTCGCTCCCTACGAGCGCACGCCCCGTCTCGACGCCGACGGCGCGCTGGTGTTCGCGGAAACGCCTGAAGCCAGCGCCGACGACAGCGTCGTCCGGTCGATCGCCGCGCCTTTCCAGCCGACCGGCGGCATCAACCTTCTGACCGGCAACCTCGGACGGGCGGTGATCAAGTCGTCGGCCGTCGCCGCCGAACACCAGACCGTCGAAGCGCCGGCCCGCGTCTTCGCCTCGCAGGAGGCGCTGCTCGCCGCCTTCAAGGCCGGGCTCGACGAGGATTTCGTCGCCGTCGTCCGCTTCCAGGGGCCGCAGGCCAACGGCATGCCGGAGCTGCACAAGCTGACGCCGGCGCTCGGCCTGTTGCAGGACCGGGGCCGCAAGGTGGCGCTCGTCACCGACGGTCGCATGTCCGGCGCCTCCGGCAAGGTGCCGGCGGCCATTCACGTGACGCCGGAAGCGGCGCGCGGCGGACCGATCGGCCGCGTCCGCGACGGCGACCTCATCAGGCTCGACGTGGCGACCGGGCGGCTCGACGTGCTGGTTCCCCCGGATGAATGGGATGCTCGCCGCCAGGCCGTCGCCGAGGCCTCGCCCAGCAACGACAGCAGCGACCGCCGCCTGTTCGCCGTGCTGCGGCGGGCGGTCGGCACCGCCGAGGACGGCGCGACGGCGCTCGGTTGAGCCGTCGCCCTCCGTCTCAGTAGCCGAGGTCGTGCGAGACGCTGGCGCCGATGTCCTTCAACTGCTCGATGAACACCTTGAACTCGTCCATCGACACGTTTTCGACCACCGTCGAGATGGAGATGGCGGCGACGGTGCTCTCGACGATCGTCTCAATCATCGGCCTGATCGGCGTTCTCGTTCTGGAAGGTTTCGTCGGCTGACGACGAAGCCTGCCTGAGAATACCGGCGGTCGCGGCAATGTCGCGGCCGCCTTTCGATTCCGAGTGAAGTGTGACGGTGGGCCGCCCCCAGCCCTTGACGCCGGGTTGGCGTTAGCTCGCCGTCTCGCCGGGATAGATCACGCCGATCTGCTTCCTGATGTCGTCGAGCGTCTCCATGATGGCGACGCTTTGCTCGAGCGGCAGGATGGGACTACTCCGCTCGCCGGCGGCAACCAGCCGCTCCAGTTCGACGGCCTGGAAGTGCATGCCGCGCCCGCGGATGTCGGCCGGCTTGAACTCTTCCAGCAGGTTCTTCTGACTGTCGTAGATCCGGAAGCCGGTCGGCGTGTACCAGACACCGTCGATCTCGACATGGCCTTCCGTGCCGTTGATCTCGGCGCGGTTGCTGCCCGGCGCGTCGCTGGCGGACACCGTCAAGGCGCTGGCGCCGTTGGCATAGCGGAAGATGGTGGACACCTCGGCATCGGCGCCGGTCGCCTTCAGGCGGCCCGAAGCGAGAACCTGCGTCGGCTCGCCCAGAATGTCGAAGGCAAAGGAGATCGGATAGACGCCGAGATCGAGCAGCGCGCCGCCGCCGAGTTCCAGCGCGTTGAGGCGATGGCCGGGATCGTCCGGCAGGTCCTGGGTATGGGTGGCCACCATGGTGCGGATTTCACCGATCATGCCGCTGGCCAGCGCCTCGCGCAGCCGGACCATATGCGGCAGGAAGCGCGTCCACATGGCCTCGAGGACCACCACGTCGTGCTGGCGGGACACGTCCAGCAGATGCCGGGCCTCCGCCCCGTTCAGCGTGAAGGACTTTTCGACGAGAATGTGCTTGCCGGCGGCAATGCAAAGCTCGGCGGCGGCGGCGTGGAACGGGTGCGGCGTGGCGATATAGACGACGTCGACCTCGGGATCGTTGGCGAGCGCCTGATAGCTGCCGTGCGCCCGAGGAATGCCGTGCTTGGCGGCAAAATCGACCGCCTTGTCGATCGATCGCGAGGCGACGGCGGTCACCGTCATGCCGTTGTCCAGCAGATCCTGCACAAAGAGGTCGGCAATCCATCCGGTCGCCAGAATGCCCCAACGCAGCTTAGTCATCGGCAGTCCTCTCCCCTTGGCCATTCAGGCGTTGCCCGTTCGACAGCAGTAGTCGATTTCCCGACGCGCGGCCACCGGGGATCCGGCATTCCCGATGAAGCCGGCACGGCCGATTTCATGCCTCGCCGGTATCGATGACCACCGACGGCGCCGAGCGGCGCGCCGGACCGTGGAAAACGGCCTCGATATTGTTGCCGTCCGGATCGAACAGAAAGGCCGCGTAATAGCCGGGATGATAGGATCGCTCGCCGGGGGCGCCATTGTCCCGGCCGCCGGCGGCCAGCCCCGCCTGATGGAACCGCCGGACCGCCTCGCGGTCCTGGCCCTGGAACGCCAGGTGCACGTGCGTCGCCGCACCGCTATCTTCTCCCAGCGCGTCGATCCAGAGTTCGTCGCAGGCAAGATGCTGCTCATCGTCCGCCAGCAGCGGAATGCCGAGCGCCCCGAGCACCGCCCGGTAGAATGCTGCGGTGGCGGCAAAATCCTTCGCCCTGAGGTGGATATGGTCGATCAGACGACCTTGATGCAGTTTCATGTGCAACTCCTCCCGTTTTCCACCGGCCGTCCAGCGGGCGAGGCGCCCGTCCGTCAGGACGCATGCTGCCGCATCATCCTGACAGTGTCTCTCAGCAGTTGAACATCGTCGCGTGCCGTGCCGACGAGCGGAACCGCACGGCCGGGAGATATGTTCCATCCGAGCATGCAGGGCGAGACCGACGAGTTGCTTTACGGCGACCGTCATTGCCCAATATTCTGAAACCCGACACGGCGAAGACGCGCCTGTCGGGTTTTCTCTGTGGTCGAAGAGAGGCAGCGCAAGGGGCGTGCCGAGATCAGCCGGTGAAGAAGCGGACGGCGACGTCGCGCGGGCGGGCGGTATACGGCCAGGAGGTGACGATAAGATCGGTGCCGGCCGCGACATAGGCGGCGGCGTTGGTCGGGTCGATACCGCCGGCCGCGGCAAGGCGAGCGCGCTTGCCGCGTGGTGGCAGGCGGCCAACCAACGCCTCGATCGCCTCAGGCGTGAACTTCTCCAGCTGCACCACGTCAAAGCCGCAGACGGCGGCTTCGGCGGCTTCATCGACGGTGCCGACCTCGATGGCGATCGCCTTCTCGGGCTGGGTTCGGCGAAGGCGGGCGGCGAGTTCGGCAAGGCTCTCGCCGGCGAGAAACAGGCGGTGCTGCTCAAAGACGAGGATGGTTTCCGACAGGCCGTGGCGGTGCAGAATGCCGCCGCCGGCCTTGACGGCGAGCTGCGACAGGATGCGGGCACCCGGCACCGTCTTGCGCGTCGTGGCGACGGGAACCGGCCGCGCCGCCTCGACAACGGCACGGGTTGCCGAGGCAATACCCGAGAGGATCTCAAGGAGCGTTTGCGCCGCTTTCCAGGCGCGGTGCAGATCGGCGGCCGTCCCGCACGCCTCCAGGATAGGCGCTTCGGCGGAGAGCCGATCGCCATCGCGGGCGTGGAGGCTGACCGCCAGCCCGTCCATCATCCTCGCCGCCACATCGACACCGGCGAGCACCATGTCATAACGCGCCGTGAAGATCATGCGCCCCGAGCTGTTGCCGATGCCGAGGGCATCGGTCGTCAGATCACCGGCCGGCACGTCTTCCGCCAACAGACGGTCGATGTCGGCGCGGCTGATCACAGTTCGGTGCCGATCAACACGTCGGACGCCTTGATGATGGCCGCGGCTTCCATGCCGATGGCCAGGCCGAGATCGTCAGCTGCCTCGTTGGTGATCGAGGCGGTGAGCACCATACCCTCGACGATTTCCACCTTGACGTGGGTGGTCGTGGCCCCCTTGGTGAGCGCCACTACCTTGCCCTTCAGAATATTGCGCGCCGAAAGCCGCATGACCGTCTCCATAGGTTCGAGAGAGTTTCGTTATATTGCTCCAGAAATAACATTCGGGCAATTGACCCGGCCCTTGCGAAGCGCCCCCTTAATGCAGCCGCATTCGACAGGGTGCCCCTCATGAACCATGAACCGCCGCCTGCTTGATCGCTTTCCGGCCCTGGATCCCAAGCGGATCAATGCTTCCTAACTCACGGCGATCATCTTCGAGGAGGGTGCGTCGGTTGATCACCACGATCATGCCGCGTCGCATGGCGAGGAACGACGTGAGGATGCTGACCACGCTCGCCAACATGCTTTCGAGGCGTACGGGAGCGTTGAGGATTTTCGAAATCTCTTGGAGTCCGAACAGCGCCATTTCAGCGCTTTGCCGGCTGTCGCGCCGGAAGCGGGGGCTGTCTCAACCAGAGCGAGGCGCGGCTTGTCGCGTACTGCCAAGATCATGCCGTGGCTCCTCATGTCAGCGACCGGCGGGAGGACCCGGCTACTGGCACTCTGGTGGTCCGGGCAAAGACGAGTTCTGTCACGCACGAATTGCGGTTATTTCCCGGGCTGCTTGCATAAGCCGCGGGCATCCGAGATCGCTGCTGACGCCGCCCCTTGCCGTATCCTCGCCGGGACCAGACGCCCTTGGCCGGCTGAAGGATTGCCGAGAAGTGGCGGGAAGATGCCCCCCCTACAGGCAGCTCTTCTCCCTACAGCGCTGGCGGCAGCAATTTTCAGGGTTGCCTTGCCGGCTATCGGGGCGATCGCTCCGGAGTACGGAAAGCATGGCTGCCTGATCCGCAGCCAAAGGCTTGCCATAAAGCGGAACGTCATTGTACCGAAACAGCATGAGTACTAAGTATTATTATCCATGTCATAGATACTGCCCAGGACGCGATCATTCCACGCCGGTCCAAGAGTGCAACTTCGCATCGGGCGAAATTGAATTATTGACAAGAAGAAACAATCGCCTCCATATAGGAGATGGCCGGAAGTAAGCCGGTTATTCTATCTAGCATATCCGGCATTCGATTTAATAATTTTCAATATCAATTAACAAATATATCCACTTCCGTTTTTCCTTAAATGCACTTTATTCCAAATAATTCCCTATATTTCTTATCGAGAAGAAAATTTATACATCAGTTCAGCATATTGAAATGCATGATCTACACATCGATGGACCGCGATACACCTCAATATTAACGACACATCAACACTAGAATAATTAGCATATGCGGAATTTATGGGAGAACCACATGCTTCTTGCCAACCTTTCGCTTCTCAAGAAAGTTACGGCACTCATCGTCTTGGCGGCCGTCGTGGCCATCGCCGGCGCCGTCTATTCGGCGTTGCAGATGAAGCAGATCGAGACACGCTTCGAGGCGCTGCTCGACGGCAAGTCGCAGGCGGCGCTCAACATCATCAAGGCCAATCGTCGCATTTCCGATATTGCGGCCTCGCTATACATGACCGCCGGCGCCGAGACCGAAGATCTCAGGGAGACCGCCGCGGGGGCCCGCGAGACATCGCTGATCGAATTTGAGCAGTTCAACATGATGGCCGCCGAGGCGGACCCCGCGTATACAGAGGCGATCGCCTCGTCCCAGGCCGAGTTCAAGGCGCTGCTGGACGGCGTTTGCAGCGAGGTCGTGACGCTGGCCAGCGCCGGCGAGGCCGGCCGGGCGATGGAGCTTATGAACGGCGCCTGCAAGCCGGCCATCGCCGAGGTTCAGGAAAAAGGCGCCGAGTTCAACGACACGATCGTGATGGAACTTGACGATGCCAAGACGCTCATCAAGAACTCCACCGATCGGACCATCTACATGACCTTTGCCATGATGGTTCTGGCCAGCGTCCTGATCGTCATCCTCTCGGTGATCGTGACGCGGAAGACCGTCACCAATCCTCTGTCCCGACTGCTCGGCCAGATGCAGGAGCTGCGCGAGGGCCACTATCAGATCGACATCGCCGGCAAGGATCGCACCGAGGAGATCGGCCGTCTGGCGGTCGGCCTTGAGGAGTTCAGGAGGAGCCTCGACGCGGCCGAGCGGATGCGCCTCGCCGCCGACGAGGCCAAGAGCGCCGAGGAAGCCGGGATTCGCCGCCGCCTGACCGTCACCGAGGCATTCGCGGCCGACATGCAGTCGCTGGCCGAGAGCTTCGGCCGCTCCTCCGGCGAGGTCGCCGACAGCGCCAGGAATTTCTCGGCCACGGCAGAGGAAACCTCCCGTCAGGCACAATCGGTTGCCTCTGCCGCCGGAGAGGCCGCCGCCAACGTGCAGACGGTGGCCGCCGGCGCCGAGGAATTGACGGCATCCATCCAGGAAATCGCGCAGCAGGTCGCCCATTCCTCGCGCATCGCCCGCGAGGCGGCCGAGGAGGCTTCGGCCAGCAGCCGCCACATCCAGTCGCTGTCCTCCTCCGCCCAGCATATCGGCGAGGTGGTCGAGCTGATCAACAACATCGCCGACCAGACCAACCTCCTGGCGCTCAACGCCACCATCGAGGCCGCCCGCGCTGGCGAGGCCGGCAAGGGCTTCGCCGTCGTCGCCGCCGAGGTCAAGCAGCTGGCCGACCAAACGTCGAGGGCAACCGGCGAGATCGGCCGCAAGATCAACGATGTCCAGTCGGCGACCGGCCTTGTCGTCGATTCCATCACCAGGATCGTCCGAACCATCGATACGATCCAGCACGCCTCCGAGGCGATCGCCGGTGCCGTCGAGGAGCAAGGCGCCGCCACCGGGGAAATCGCCGCCAACACCCAGAAGGCTTCGCAGGGCACCGCCGACGTCACGCAGAACATCGCCGGCGTCGGGACGTCCGCCGAGATGACCGGATCGGCCTCCACGCAGTTGCTGAGGCTCTCCGACCATCTCAATGCGCAGTCTCTCACCCTCCAGGACCGGGTGCGTCGGTTCGTTCAGGACCTGGACGTCGCCTGACCATGCTTCTCTCCCTGCCGGATCGAATGCAGCCAAGCGTCAAATCCTGCCCGCCTGGAGGTTTACGATTGCAAGTCGTTGCCGTCTCCACCCGGCGCGTCCCTCAAGCTATCCGGAATAGCCGAAAGACCTTCGCAGTGCCGGATACTGGCGCATCCACATCATGCCGAGGCGCCAAGGTATGATTGTGTCCCGTGAGGTGATGTCGCTGACGAAGGAGGTGGTCATCGGCGGAGCGCCGCTATGGTCGGAGTTGCGAGACCCAACCCGACCGAGGAACCACCGACAACCGACATGATGAGCCTGTGGGCTCTCGTGGAGAAGTTACCACCCGGAACGAAGCTATCGAGCTTCTGCGAGGTCTCAACAGTACGATTCGGCTGACACCGGGCGAGAACAACGACCTGACCGTCTAACTCGTCGGGGAACCTGCGGCGATCATGGTGCTGGCAGAAGACAGCAAAAAGCCCCATTGCCGAGGCAACGGGGCTCATTATGTAACGATGGTTGCGGGGGCAGGATTTGAACCTGCGGCCTTCAGGTTATGAGCCTGACGAGCTACCGGGCTGCTCCACCCCGCGTCAAGCGCCGTTTTTCGCGGCGACGGGCGGTATATAGCGACTCGCCGAGGAAAGGGAAACCCCTGCCCGAGCATTTTTTCGACTAAATAGACAAGGCTGTTCAAAAGGCTTGGGAGAGCGGCCAGAAAAGCCCGGAATTCCGCGGTTCGGACAAGAGGATGCGCCGATCCGGCCGCCCGAGGAAGACGCCTTCCGGCGATTGCCGTCCGGGGTTGTCGCGGGAAACTGCCGCCGGTGGCCACACTCTCCGCTTTGTCGCGTCCTCAATCGGTAGCGACGACGTCGTCCCCTGCCCCATCCCCGTATGACACCCTGGCCTCCGGGCAGCCGGCGGCGAGCGCCGGCCGCAGCGCGGCGGCGATGTCGTCGGCGATCGAGCCGGGACCGGCGATGCGGCCGGCCTCGCCATGGAGCCAGGCGGCGAGCGCCGTTGCCTCAAAGGCGGGACGGCCGGCGGCGATGAGGCCGCCGACGATGCCGGCCAGCACGTCGCCGGAGCCGGCGGTGGCCAGCACCGCCGTGGCGTTCTCGTTGATGGCGGCGCGGCCGTCGGGATGAGCGATCACCGTATCCGGCCCCTTCAGCAGCACGACGGCGCCCGACCGCTCGGCCGCCGCGCGGGCGCGGTCAAGCTTCGAGCCGCCGATATCCGGGAACAGCCGGCCGAACTCACCCTCGTGCGGCGTCAGCACAACCTCTCCGTCGCGCGCCTTGATCAGGGCGAAGGCCTCGTCGCGGCGGCGCGACATCTGGGTGATGGCGTCGGCGTCGAGCAGCAGTGCCATGTCGGCTTCGAGGGCGGCGCGGATGGCCGGCCAGACCTCGTCGCCGAGGCCGAGACCCGGCCCCAGCACCGCGGCGCGCAGACGCGGCTCGCGCAGCAGTTCGGCCAGCGCCGCCGCGTCGGCCGTCGGCTTGACGACGAAGGCGGCGCGCCAGGCGGCAACGGTGGCAATGGCGTCGGGCGGCGTTGCCACGGTGACGATGCCGGCGCCAGTGCGCAGGGTCGCCTCGGCGGCGAGGCGGGCGGCGGCGCAGGATGGCAGCCGTCCCGAGGCGACCAGCGCCGCGCCACGGCTGAACTTGTGGCTGTCGACGGCCGGCGCCGGCCAGCATTCGGCCCAGAGCGCCGGGCCGCTGACGGCGGTACGCGGCGCAATCTCGGCCAGCACCTCCGGCCCGATGCCGATCTGGGCGAGACGCAGGCGGCCGCAATGCGTCCGGCCCGGCAGCAGCAGGTGGCCCGGCTTGCGGCGGAAGAAGGTGACGGTCTCGTCGGCGACGACGGCGGTGCCGCGCACCTCGCCGGTGCGGCCGTCGATGCCACTCGGCAGGTCGACGGCGTAGACGCGGGCGCCGCCGGCGCGGGCGGCATTGACCGCGGCGATCAGTTCGGCGTCGCGGCCGGAGACGTCGCGGCTGAGGCCGGCACCGTAGAGAGCGTCGACGATCACCTTCGCGCCGTCGAAGACGTCGGGCGTCGCCGGCACGGTGTCGCCGCGCCAGGCACGCTCGGCGCCAGCGGCGTCACCCTTGAGGTCGCGCGCCGTCATACTCTCCGGCAGGGCGAGCGCCACGCGCACCGCGAAGCCGCGCGCCTTCAGGACGCGAGCGATGACGAAGCCGTCGCCGCCGTTGTTGCCCATGCCGCATAGCACGACGGCGCGGCTGCCCTGGGAGAAGCGGGCGCAGATGGCGTCGGCGACGGCGTAGCCGGCGTTCTCCATCAGCCGCGCGCCGGGAACGCCGCCAGCGATGGTCAGCGCGTCGGCGCGCGCCATCTCGGCTGGAGTCAGCAGAAGCTCGCCACGCATCGGGTTCTCCCTCGTCTTGCCGTCCGCGCCGGCGGCGGGCGCGTTCCACCTCTACACCCCCTCGGGACAGGCGACAAATCCACCGCCCGATGCACCGTCGGCGGGCTCGATGCGCCGGCCTTTTGCCCAATCGAAAGACATTTGCCTGTTTTTTGAGCGGAAAGAACAGGCATTTGCCATCGTTTCCCTTGCTTCCGCGCGCGTCTTCGCCTCATTTTTCGCCAGGAACCGGCGGGCCGTCCAACTGGCACGTCGAATGCTAGAAGGTGTGCGTCTCGGTCGGCGCGGGGTCAGGAACCGCCTCGCGAGGGGCGCCAGGAGCAACGGAGACAAGGGGTCGATGAAGAAAATCGAGGCTATCATTAAGCCCTTCAAGCTGGACGAGGTGAAGGAAGCGCTGCAGGAAGTGGGGCTTCAAGGCATCACCGTCACCGAGGCCAAGGGCTTCGGACGGCAGAAGGGCCACACCGAGCTTTATCGGGGCGCCGAATATGTCGTCGACTTCCTGCCGAAGGTGAAGATCGAGGTCGTCATGACCGACGACATGGTGGCCAAGGCGGTCGAGGCGATCCGCAACGCCGCCCAGACCGGCCGCATCGGCGACGGCAAGATCTTCGTCTCCCCCGTGGAGGACGCCATCCGCATCCGAACCGGCGAGTCCGGCAACGACGCCATCTGACGCGGCGCGCCGAACAGCCGCCCGACGACACAGGAATTGGGGCACCCCGGCCCGCCACAGGCGGCCGGCCAGCGTCCCGGCAAGACCAGAAACACCCGAAAGGAAGGGCAAATGACGACTGGTGCTGATGTTTTGAAAATGATCAAGGATAACGACGTGAAGTTCGTTGACCTGCGCTTCACCGACCCGAAGGGCAAGTGGCAGCACGTCACCTTCGACATCGGCCTCGTCGACGAGGACATGCTCGAGAACGGCACCGCCTTCGACGGCTCGTCGATCGCCGGCTGGAAGGCGATCAACGAATCCGACATGACGCTGGTGCTCGATCCGGAATCGGCGTTCATCGATCCGTTCTTCGCCCAGACCACGCTGGTCATCGTCTGCGACATCGTCGACCCGGCCTCGGGCCAGTCCTACAACCGCGACCCGCGCTCGATCGCCAAGAAGGCCGAGGCCTATGTCGCCTCGCTCGGCATCGGCGACACGGTGTTCTTCGGGCCGGAAGCCGAATTCTTCGTGTTCGACGACGTCCGTTTCTCGGCGACGCCCTACAACACCGGCTTCAAGCTGGACATGGTCGAGCTGCCGACCAACGGCGACACCGAATACGAGTCGGGCAACCTCGGCCACCGCGTCCGCACCAAGGGCGGCTATTTCCCGGTGCCGCCGATCGACAGCCTGCAGGACATGCGCTCGGAGATGCTGTCGGCGATGGCCGAGATGGGCGTCGTGGTCGAGAAGCACCACCATGAGGTGGCGTCCGCCCAGCACGAGCTTGGCATGAAGTTCTCGACGCTGACCCGCATGGCCGACCATCTGCAGATCTACAAGTACGCCATCCATCAGGTGGCGCACGCCTACGGCAAGTCGGCCACCTTCATGCCGAAGCCGGTGTTCGGCGACAACGGCTCGGGCATGCACGTCCACCAGTCGATCTGGAAGGACGGCAAGCCGGTGTTCGCGGGCAACCTCTACAACGACCTCAGCGAGATCTGCCTCCACTACATCGGCGGCATCCTGAAGCACGCCAAGGCGATTAACGCCTTCGCCAACCCGTCGACCAACAGCTACAAGCGTCTGGTGCCGGGCTACGAGGCGCCGGTGCTGCTCGCCTATTCGGCGCGCAACCGCTCGGCGTCCTGCCGCATCCCCTACACCACCAACCCGAAGGCCAAGCGCATCGAGACGCGCTTCCCCGACCCGGCGGCCAACCCCTACCTCTGCTTCGCCGCGCTGCTGATGGCCGGCCTCGATGGCGTCAAGAACAAGATCCATCCGGGCGACGCCATGGACAAGAACCTCTACGACCTGCCGCCGGAAGAGCTGAAGTCCATCCCGACGGTGGCCGGCTCGCTTCGTGAAGCGCTGGCCTCGCTCGACGCCGACCGCGACTTCCTGAAGGCCGGTGGCGTGTTCGACGACGACTTCATCGACAGCTGGATCGAGCTGAAGATGGAGGAGAACATGCGCTACGAGATGACGCCGCATCCGGTCGAGTTCGACATGTACTACTCGGTCTGATCGCCGTCCGATCCGACATGACGAAGGCCCGGATGTCCCGCGACATCCGGGCCTTTGCTTTTGGAAGGGCGATCCCGGCGATGCTTCTCAGGGAGCTGAGAGCTTCCTCCCTGAATGGTTGAGTTAACGACATCTTTAGCCAGAAAGGATATGGAGGCTCCGGAATATTGGCGCTGTCGGATTTTGGGAGGCCAGCCGTGTCCTACTCCAACCTGTCGATCACGACGAAGGTCGTATCTCTGCTGCTGCTGATGGCGCTCGGCGCCATGCTCGGCACCGGCTTTGCCGGTTACGAAATCGTCGGCATCGACAAGAGCTACAACCGCCTGGTCGACGGGCCGGCCCAAGGCGCCGTCGAAGCCGCCCGCGCCAATCGCGCCTTCTCCGACGTCGTCACCGCCCTCTATCGCCGCACCGCCGCCGAAACCGATGAAGAAGGCGTCGCCGGCAAGGAGGCGCAGCGCAGCGCCGCCGCCGACCTCGACGCCTTCATCGACGCAGCGGTGGCCGCCGCCCCCGCCTATCGCCAGGCGCTGGAGCAGCAGCGCGCCACCATGAAGACGGCCGTCGACGGCGTGTGCGGCGAGATCACCGAGTTGGCCCAGACCTCGACCGAAGAGACCTACCACCAGGCGATGGCCCGCTTCGGCAGCGAGTGCCGGCCACTGATCGATTCCATCCAGGCCGACACCGAGAAACTGATCGCCGGCATGAGCGACGACATGAAGACCGCCGCCCGCGGCAACACGGCCGCCTCCTGGCGCGCCGTCTGGGTGACGCTCGGCGCCATCCTCGCCCTTCTGGTCGCCGTCACGGCGCTGGCCTGGTGGCAGTTCAGGCGCGGCGTCGCCCGGCCGATGGCCCGGCTGATCGAGGCGATGGAGATCATCCAGTCCGGCCGCTACGACATCGACATCGTCGGCCGCGAGCGGCTGGACGAGGTAGGCGCGCTGGCCAAGCGGCTGGAGGAGCTGCGCCTCGAGCAGATCGCCGTCGAGGGCCGCCGCGCCGCACGCGCCGCCGCCCGTGAGGCGGAGACGGCCGCCGTCGAGAAGCGGGCGGCCATGGCCGCCGAGTTCATGGCGCGCATGGAGGAGCTGGCCGGCGGCTTCACCCGCTCGTCATCCGAGGTGGCGCAGACGGCGCGGACGCTGTCCACCACCGCCGACGAGACCGCCCGGCAGGCACTGGCGGTGACCGGCGCCGCCGAGAAGGCCGCCGACAACGTGCAGGTGGTGGCGGCTGGCGCCGAGCAGTTGTCCGCCTCGATCCAGGAGATCGCCCAGCAGGTCGGCCAGTCGAGCGGCATCGCCCGCGAGGCGGCCGCCGAGGCCGAGGCGTCGGCCGGCAATGTACAGGCGCTATCGCAGGCGGCGCATGAGATCGGCGAGGTGGTCGACCTCATCAACAACATCGCCGCCCAGACCAATCTCCTGGCGCTCAACGCCACCATCGAGGCGGCAAGGGCCGGCAACGCCGGCAAGGGCTTCGCCGTGGTTGCGGCCGAGGTGAAGCAGCTCGCCGACCAGACGTCGCGCGCCACCGAGCAGATCGGCGGCCAGATCGCCGCCATCCAGGCAGCAACGGCCACCACCGTCGATGCCATCGCCCGCATCGTCGCCACCGTACGCAACATCCAGTCCGCCTCTTCGGCCATCGCCGGCGCGGTGGAGCAGCAGCGCGGCGCCACCGACGAGATCGCCGTCAACACCCAGAACGCGGCGACCGGCACCAGCGCTGTCACCGCCAACATCAACGGCGTCAGCAACGCCGCCGCCATGACCGGCGAGGCATCGACGCGGCTGATGACGCTGTCGGGCAATCTCAGCGAGCAGTCGCATCAGTTGCAGTCCGAGGTGTCGCAGTTCATCGCCAAGCTGCGGGCGGCTTGAGGACACGGGCGGCACGACGAATGGGCGAGGTCTGCCGGCTTCCGCCCTTGGCTTGGCGCGCGCTATGATCGTCGCCGACCAGCACCGGAGACAGGACCATGCCCGACAAGCCCCCAATCGGCCCGACGACGCAGCTTTGCATGTCGCTCGCCGCCCGCCCCGGCAAGTTCGGGTCGCGCTTCCACAATCGGCTCTATGAGCTTCTTGGCCTCGACTACGTCTACAAGGCGTTCACCACCAAGGATCTGCCGGCGGCGATCGGCGGCGTCCGGGCACTCGGCATCCGCGGCTGCGCCATCTCCATGCCGTTCAAGGAGGCGGTGATCCCGCTGCTCGACCATATCGAAAGCTCGGCGGCGGCCATCGACAGCGTCAACACCATCGTCAACGAGGGCGGCTGGCTGACAGGCTACAACACCGACTACAGCGCCGTGCTCGACCTTCTGGACCGCGCCGAGATCGCGCCATCGACGCCCTTCCTGCTGGCCGGCTCCGGCGGCATGGCCAAGGCGGTGGCGGCGGCGCTCAGGAATCGCGGCCACCGCACCGGCGTCGTCGTCGCCCGCAACGAGGGCAGCGGCAAGGCGCTGGCCGGACTCTACGGCTTCTCCTGGGCGGCAACGGCCGATGGGCTCTCGGCGCCGCTGGTCGTCAACGCCACGCCGGTCGGCATGGCCGGCGGCCCGGAGGCCGATACCCTCGCCTTCCCGCCCGCCGTCATCGAGGCGGCCGAGACGGTGTTCGACGTGGTGGCGCTGCCGGTGGAGACGCCGCTGATGAAGGCGGCGGAAAAGGCCGGCCGCAAGCGCATCTCCGGCGCCGACGTCGCCATCCTGCAGGCGCTCGAACAGTTCGTGCTCTACACCGGCGTCCATCCGAGCGAGGCGCAGGTGAAGGAAGCCGCCGCCTTCGCGCGCAGCGGCTGAGCGATCAGGCTGCCGCCGCCTCGGCCTCGATCAGGCGGAAGACGATGGCCGAGGTGGCGCCGGCGACGACGAAGGACAGACCGGAAAAGACGGTGTTGAGGATGAGGGCCGGCAGTTCCCGCCCCGTCAGGTCGTCCAGCCCGGTGAGATGGAGCACGGCCACGGCCAGGAGGACCACCAGGACGACGGCCAGGAAGCTGGCAATCGCATAGACGAACCAGAAGCCGAGGATCTTCAACCGATGGCCTTTGGTCATCGCGCCGCTGATGCCGATGCTGTCGAAGACGCCGACCCGCCGGACCACCAGGATCGGCAGGGCCAGCGAGAAGGCGGACCAGGCGAACAGGCCCGGCAGGATCACCAGCAGGAGCCCCAGTGTCACGATGATGGTTAGCAGGATCGACAGGCCGAGATAGGCCCAGAACCGCGAGAAGCCGACCCGCAGCGCATCGGCCGCCGGCACCGGCATACCGTCGAGGCGCATGGCGGCGGCGTAGATGGCGGCGCACTGGACGAAGCACAGTGCCACGAAGACGGCGAGCGAGAAGGCGCCGGCCATCAGGCCGGTGCCGAGGCTTTCGGCGTCCGGCCCGTGCAGCAGCCCGTATTGCAAGAGGTTGAGCAGCAGCGCGAAGCCGGTGAAGCCGAGCCACAGCGAGATCGACTCCTGCCCCAGCGCCTTGGGCAGCAGCCCGAACACCCGGCCAACGGTGAATTCCTCCGCCCCGCGCATACCCGTCCCCTTCTCAATCAACCCGGCCGGCAGGATAGCAGATATTGCCGCAACCAACAGGCGAGAAAGCGGGGACGGCGGCGGCGTTCACAGGCGGCGTCAGCCGTAGCGGCGGGCAGCTTCGAGGGCGAGGCCCATGCCGACCGAGCCGAACACGTTGCCGGCGACGGCCCGCGCCTCCGGCACGGCGGCGAGGATGGCGCTGCGCACGTGTTGCAGCCGGGTGGAGCCACCTGTCAGGAACACTGCGTCGATGGCCTCGGCGGTGACGCCGGCCGCCGCGAGGCAGGCGCCGACGCGCTCGCCGATGCGGCGGGACAGTTCGCCGGTGTGGCGGACGAGGCCGGCGTGGTCGACGGCAGCGGCGAGGCCGCGCTCCAGCCAATCGAGCGGCACAGTGGCGGCGCCGTCCTCGGCGACGGCGATCTTGGCCGTCTCCACCTCGATGGCCAGCGTGTGGCCGCGCTCGTCGTCAACCACCCGCATCAGCCGGTGGATGAGTTGCGGCTCGGCGGCCCGCCGTTCGAGATCGACCAGCTCGCGATGGACGCGCGGCTCGTAGAGGCGGTTGATCGCCGACCACGTCGAGAGGTCGTGATAGTAGACCGAGGGTACGTCGATCTCGCCACGGGCCAGCCTGGAGCGGAAGCCGAGGAGCGGCATTACCGTGCCGAGGCTCAGATGGCGGTCGAAGTCGGTGCCGCCGATGCGCACGCCGTCGCTGGCCAGCACGTCGGCCGCCCGCTCGGCCTTCTTCGCCCGCTCAGGCCCGAGGCGGACGACGGAAAAGTCCGAGGTGCCGCCGCCGATGTCGGCGATCAGGGCCAGCTCCTCGCGGTCGAGCTGGCGCTCGTAGTCGAGGCTGGCGGCGATCGGCTCGTACTGGAAGGACACCTCCTGAAAGCCGAGATCGCGGGCGATGGCGTCGAGCGTCGTCTCGGCCAGGCGGTCGGCCTCCGGGTTGCCGTCGACGAAATGCACCGGCCGGCCGTGCACGAGGTGGGTGAGCGGCTGGCCGACCGCCGCCTCGCCGCGCGCCTTCACCTCGGCGAGATAGCGCTTCAGCACGTCGCGGAACTTGACGCGGCTCTTGCCGACCAGCGTCGTCTCGTCGATCAGCGCCGAGCCGAGCACCGATTTCAGCGCCCGCATCAGGCGGCCGTGCTCGCCGCCGACATAGGCGGCGACGGCGGCGCGGCCGATCGAGATCGAGCCGCCCTGGTGATAGAAGGTGGCGCTCGGCAGCGTCTCCTCGCCGCCTTCCAGCCGTACCATGTCCGCCCGGCCGCCGGCGACGACGCCGAGCGTGGTGTTGGACGTGCCGAAATCGAGGCCTGCCGCCGCCATGACCGCTCTCCGAAAAAATGGGGGCGGTCTCCCTAGCGCTTCGCGGCGGCGAACGCCAGCCCCGAAATCAAGCGAGCAGGAAGACGGCCGCCGTCAGCGACAGCAGCACCAGCACGGCCGGCAGCGCGAAGAGGCCGCCGAGGAGCGGCGGCTCGGCCGCCACCTCTTCCAGATGGCGGCGCATGCCGGCGAGGCGGTGCCCGGCGACGAAGGCGCGGGTGTGGACGGCCCCGAATTCCCGGAGCACGGTATCTTGATACTGGTTTCGACGCATGACAAACCACCAATGAACTTCTAGGAACCTGCCACGATCAGGGTTAAGAGCCCCTCAACGACGGTGGCGAGACCGGAACCGACGCCGCTTGATCCGGAACACATGAAGAACGAGATTGGCGCCGAGGCCGTGGGCGTGGCACACTCCGGGCGCCGCGAATCATCTTTGCGCGGCGGCGGGCGGCGATAGGACGAAGACGGAACGCATGGAAAAGGACGACCTGTTCGGAGCTATCCCGTCGCCGGAGCGCGCGGCAGCGGCTTCTGCGCCCGTGGCGGCGCCCGCTCGCGCGGCCAGGACGGCGGCGCGGTCGCGCGCCGAGGCCGTCGCGCCGGTGGAGGCGGTCTACGACGCGTCGACGATCGAGGTTCTGGAGGGACTGGAGCCGGTGCGCCGGCGGCCGGGCATGTATATCGGCGGCACCGACGACAAGGCGATGCATCACCTGTTCGCCGAGGTGATCGACAACTCGATGGACGAGGCGGTGGCCGGCCATGCCTCGTGGATCGAGGTGCGCATGGACGCCGACGGCTTCCTCACCGTCAACGACAACGGCCGCGGCATTCCCGTCGATCCGCACCCGAAGTTTCCCGGCAAGTCGGCGCTGGAGGTGATCCTCTGCACGCTGCACGCCGGCGGCAAGTTCGACAGCAAGGTCTACGAGACCTCCGGCGGCCTGCACGGCGTCGGCGTGTCGGTGGTCAACGCTCTTTCCGAATGGCTGGACGTCGAGGTGGCGCGCGGCCGCCAGCTCTACAAGCAGAGTTTCTCGCGCGGCGTGCCGCAGGGCGGGTTGCAGCGGCTCGGCGAGACCATGAACCGGCGCGGCACCAAGACGCGCTTCAAGCCGGACCCGCAGATCTTCGGGCCGGACGCCCGCTTCGAGCCGGCGCGCATCTTCAAGATGGCCCGCTCCAAGGCCTACCTGTTCGGCGGCATCGAGATCCGCTGGTCCTGCGATCCCCAGCTGGTCGAGGGCACCAAGACGCCGGCCGAGGCGGTGTTCAAGTTTCCCGGCGGCCTCAAGGACTTCCTCGTCGAGGCGCTCGACGGCGAGAAGCGGGTGGCCGACGACATCTTCGCCGGCCGGGTCGGCACCGGCGGTCACGGCACCGTCGAGTGGGCGGTGTCCTGGTTCGCCGGCGACGGCTTCGTCAACTCCTACTGCAACACCATTCCGACGCCGGACGGCGGCACCCACGAACAGGGTTTCAGGATGGCGTTGACCCGCTCGCTGAAGGCCTATGGCGAGATGGCCGGCAACAAGCGCGTCGCCCAGGTGATGCCCGACGACGTGATGACCTCGGCCGGCGCCATGCTGTCGGTGTTCGTACGAGAGCCGGAATTCGTCGGCCAGACCAAGGACAAGCTGTCGACCGGCGAGGCCGCCCGCATCGTCGAGACGGCGGTCAAGGACGCTTTCGACCACTGGCTGACCGCCTCGCCGCAGCAGTCGGGGCGCCTTCTCGACTGGATCGTCGAGCGCGCCGACGAGCGCCTGCGCCGCCGGCAGGAAAAGGACGTGCTCCGCAAGAGCGCCGTCCGCAAGTTGCGTCTGCCCGGCAAGCTCGCCGACTGCACGCAGAACGCCGCGCAGGGCTCGGAGCTGTTCATCGTCGAGGGCGACTCGGCCGGCGGCTCGGCCAAGCAGGCGCGCGACCGCGCCAGCCAGGCGGTGATGCCGCTCCGGGGCAAGATCCTCAACGTGGCCAGCGCCGGCCGCGAGAAGGTGACCGCCAACCAGTTGCTGTCCGACCTGTTGCAGGCGCTCGGCTGCGGCACCCGCTCGCACTATCGCGAGGACGATCTCCGCTACGACAAGGTGATCGTGATGACCGACGCCGACGTCGACGGCGCCCACATCGCCTCGCTGCTGATCACCTTCTTCTACCGCGAGATGCCGCAACTGATCCGCGGCGGCCACCTCTATCTCGCTGTGCCGCCGCTCTACCGGCTTACGCACGGCGGCAAGACGATCTACGCCCGCGACGACGCCCACCGCGAGGAGTTGCTGCGCACCGTCTTCAAGAACAAGAAGCCGGAGATCGGTCGCTTCAAGGGCCTCGGCGAGATGATGCCGTCGCAGCTCAAGGAAACCACCATGGACAAGAAGACGCGCACGCTGTTGCGCGTCGTGCTGGTGGAGGACGAGGCGGAGCGGACGGCCGACTCGGTGGAGCGGCTGATGGGCAACAAGCCCGAGGGCCGCTTCCAGTTCATCCAGGAGAATGCCGAGTTCGCCGAGGACCTCGACATCTGACGTTTGCTCGCCGCTCAGCCGAGGTCGCTGCCCGCCACATAGAGGGCGGCCAGCGCCCTGATGCCGGCCTCGTCGCCCTCGTCGAAGCGGCCCGGCGACGGACTGTCGAGGTCTATGACGCCCAGCACCCGGTCGCCGGAGAGCAGCGGCACCACCAGTTCGGAGCGTGAGGCGGCATCGCAGGCGATGTGGCCGGGGAAGGCGTGGACGTCGGGCACGAGCACGCTGTCGCGACGCGCCACGGCGGTGCCGCAGACGCCCTTGCCGACGGCGATGCGCACGCAGGCCACCTTGCCCTGGAACGGACCGAGCACCAGTTCGCCGGGCGTCCTCAGAAAATAGAAGCCGGCCCAGTTGAGGTCGGGCAGATGCTCGTAGATGAGCGCCGACAGGTTGGCGGCATTGGCGATGGCATCGCGCTCGCCAGCGAGCAGCCCGCCAAACTGGCCGGCGAGTTCGCGGTAGAAGGCCGGCTTGTCGGCCGCCTCGATCTTCGTCACGACGTGCATGGGCGGTCCTTTCGCCGTTTGGGGCGGCGAGCATAGCAGACGGCGCGCCGTTGTCAGGCCAGGTGGACAACACAGTAGTTCGCCGCATGTTGCTCGGCGGGACTACTGTCGGCCGCATCGTTAACCCATCAGATCTCCGGGGATTGCCGAGGTTGAGGCGATGGCCGGCCGGTCGTTCATCGTCATGCGTCAACAATAGTCCGGCCTTGCGGCAGGAATTGATTGACATGCCCGAGATTCAACCTATGTTCTCCCGTCGTATCCGGATCGCTATCCGTCGAGCCGGAACCGCGCGGATTCGTCAGCCTCCCGGCATCTCGAATCCCCCAATCCAAGAGACCGCACACCACATGAATTTTACTGATCTCGGACTGAGCGCCAGCGTATTGGCGGCCGTTGAAGCGGCCGGCTATACGACTCCGACGCCGATCCAGGCCGAAGCCATCCCGCACGCCGTCGCCGGCCGCGACGTCATCGGCATCGCCCAGACGGGCACCGGCAAGACCGCCGCTTTCGTGCTGCCCATGCTGACGCTCCTGGAGAGCGGCCGCGCCCGCGCCCGCATGCCGCGCACGCTGATCCTCGAACCGACGCGCGAACTCGCCGCGCAGGTCGAGGAGAACTTCGTCAAGTATTCGATCAACAACAACCTCAACATCGCCCTGTTGATCGGCGGCGTCTCCTTCGACGACCAGAACCGCAAGCTCGATCGCGGCGCCGACGTGCTGATCGCCACGCCCGGCCGGCTGCTCGACCATTTCGAGCGCGGCCGGCTGCTGCTCACCGGTGTCGAGATCCTGGTGATCGACGAGGCCGACCGCATGCTCGACATGGGCTTCATTCCGGATATCGAGCGCATCTGCAAGCTGGTCACCAAGAACCACCAGACGCTGTTCTTCTCGGCCACCATGCCGCCGGAGATCCAGGCGCTGACCGAGAACTTCCTGAACAACCCGGTGCAGGTCGAGGTCGCCAAGCCGGCGACCGCCGCCGCGACGGTGGCCCAGCGCCTCGTCGTCTCCGGTTCGGAGGATTTCGAGAAGCGCGAGACGCTGCGCGCCCAGATCGCCGCCGCCGAGGACCTGAAGAACGCCATCGTCTTCTGCAACCGCAAGCGCGACGTGGCCGTGGTGTTCCGCAGCCTGGTCCGGCATGGCTTCAACGTCGGCGCCCTACACGGCGACATGGACCAGCGGGCGCGCATGGCGACGCTCGACGCCTTCAAGAAGGGCACGCTGACGTTGTTGGTCGCCTCCGACGTCGCCGCCCGCGGCCTCGATATTCCCGACGTCAGCCACGTCTTCAACTATGACGTGCCGATCCACGCCGAGGATTATGTCCACCGCATCGGCCGCACCGGCCGCGCCGGCCGCTCCGGCACGGCGGTGATGCTGGTCACCCAGGACGACGAAAAGCACCTTTCGGCCATCGAGAAGCTGATCACCACCGACATCGAGTGGATCGGCGATCCGATCGTCTTCGACCCGGAAGCGCGCAAGCGCTCGCGCGGTCGCAAGGCCGCCGAGGGCAAGGAGCCGCGTCGGTCGCGCGCCAAGTCGGCGGAGGGCGAGGAAGCCCGTTCGCCGTCGCGTTCGCGCCGCACCCGCCAGAGCACCGAGGAGGGCGAAGCCGTCGCCGAGGAGGCGCCGCGTCCGAGCCGCGCCCGCAGTTCCCGCCCCGAACGCGAGCCGAAGCCGGAGCGCGAGCCGCGGCAGGAGCGTGAGCCGAGGCAGGAGCGTGAGCCGAGGCAGGAGCGTGAGCCGAGGCAGGAGCGTGAGCCGAGGCAGGAGCGTGAGGCACGCCCGGAACGGCAGCATGCCGATCGACCGCAGCCGGTCAGGGCCGGTGAGCGTCCGCGCCCGCAGTCGCGCCGCGACAATGACGACGGTCCGACTGTGGTCGGGCTCGGCGATCACGTGCCCGCCTTCCTCCTGAGGCCGGTGCGCATCGCCAAGACGGCCAACTGAGCCGCCTTCCTGTCCTGTCATCGAACGGCGGCCTTCGGCCGCCGTCGTCGTTTTCCGGGGGTCGCGAAACGCATCGGGAGGCGGAAAAATCCGCCGCGCCGGCCGGGCCGGAACGGCGGAAAGGCTCAAATTATACAAGGGCCATGCACCTTTGCTTAACGCTCAATTCATGCCTGCCGTTTATCAACATGCAAGACAGGCGAGAGGCGACGGGCGGAGAGCATGACGCAACGGGAAGAGTTTCTGCGAACGATCGGCTACGGTGAGGCGGCCGTCGCGCAACTCCGGCGCAACGAGAACGCGGCCTATCCCAGGAACTACGAGCTTTGGTACAATTACTGCGCCGGCTTCAACCACGCCCTCAACCGCGCGGTGAACGACATCCTGCGCAGCAAGGGCCGCATCGACACGGCCGAACTCAACGCCATCTATAACCAGCACATCTCGCCGTCGCGTCTCAGCGACCGCATCGAGGATGTCGGCGGCCGCATTTCCGGCGAGATCGAGGGCGTCGTGGCGGCGATGAGCCGGACGATGGCCGCCAACGCCAACTACGCCGGCACGCTGTCGGACGCCTCGTCCGAGCTGGGTGCCGGGCCGAACCTCGACCGGCTGCGCGGCATCGTCGGCGAGTTGCTGGTCGCCACGCAGGAGACCGAAAAGGTCAATCGCGAGCTGGAGGGCCAGCTTGCCGACAGCCAGAAGCAGATCGCCGAGCTGAAGGAAAGCCTCGATTCCCTGCGCTTCGAGAGCCTGACCGACGAACTGACGACACTGGCCAACCGCAAGCATTTTGATCAGTCGCTGGAGCGGGCCGTCGCCAACGCCGATGAGGCCGGCGGGGCGCTGTCGCTGCTGATCACCGACATCGACAACTTCAAGTCGTTCAACGACAGCTTCGGCCATCAGACCGGCGACCAGGTGCTGCGCCTGGTGGCGCTGTCGGTCAAGCAGGCCATCAAGTCGCACCACCTCGCCTGCCGCTACGGCGGCGAGGAGTTCGCCATCATCCTGCCGAAGACCTCGCTCGCCCGCGCCGAGACGCTGGCCGAGCGCATCCGCGTCACGGTCAAGGAGAAGGAGCTGAAGAAGCGCTCCACCGGCGAGACGCTGGGCTTCATCACCGTGTCGATCGGCGTCGCCACCTATCGGCCGGGCGACACGGCCGTGTCGCTGATCGAGCGGGCCGATACCGCGCTCTATCTTGCCAAGCGCGCCGGCCGCAATCGCGTCTGCACCGAGAAGATGCTCACCGACGCCGAAGACGAAGGATAGCGCTCAGCGCGGCGCTGCCTGCCAGAGGCGGCGGGGCGAGCCGAACACGCGGCCGGTCTCGACGAGTTCCGGCCGGCCATCGGCCGTCAACCCCATGTCGTAGGTGAGCGTGCCGGCCTCGGCCAGCCGCCGGCCGTCGAGAAGCGCGCCGGCCGGCCGGCACCAGGGCGACGCTTCCAGGGCCGACACGACGATCGACGCCAGGGCGCAGTCGTCGCCGAAAGCCGCCGGATGGGCGATGACCGAAACCGATGGCCGGCCGTCGGCGGCCGGCAGGAAGCAAGCCTCAGTGTCGCAGCGGGCATCGCCGCCCAGCATGTCAGCCCTGACCGGATCGATCCCCACCGCCGCCAACCAGACGTCGAGCGTGAAGCCGCCCTTGCGGCCGATCTTGTGCCAGCCGCCGCCCGCATCGCGAAGCAGCACCAGCGAGCCGTCGCCGGCGACGATCAGCCCCGGCGGCACGGCGGCGAAGGCGAAGGCAAAGCCGACCAGCATCGGCGCGAGGCCGAGCCAGCGCTTGCGGCCGCGCCACAGGCAGAGCCAGAGGCCGCCGGCCACCACGACGAGCATGGTCCAGCCGTCCGGCCGCCCCCACAGGCCGCCGCCCGGCGTCCAGTCGGCGACGATGCGGGCGATGGCGATCATGGCGTCGATGCCGGCGCCCATCGCGGCGAGCGGCAGGCCGTCGAGGCCCAAGGGCATCAGCAGGGCGGCGATCAGCGCCGCCGGCATGATCAGGAACGACACCAGCGGCTCGGTGGCGAGGTTGGCGAGCATGCCGAGCGGCGCCAGCCGGCCGAAGTGGTAGAGCGCCATCGGCAGCGTGGCGAGGCCGGCCACCGTGGTTGCCGCCAGCGCCGCGACGATCCACAGGCCGAACCGGCGCAGGATGCGGACGACCGGATTGACGTCGCCGGCGTCCGGCACCGCCGACCGGTGGCTGCCATAGGCTTCGAGGCCGGCCATCAGCGCCACCACGGCGGCAAACGACATCTGGGCGCCCGGGTCCATCACCGCCTCCGGCGACAGCACCAGCGTGACCAGCGCCGCCACGGCGATCACCCGGAGCGACAGGGCGCGCCGGTCGATCAGCACGGCGGAGAGCGACACCAGCACCATGATCATCGACCGCTCGGCCGGCACATCCATGCCGGAAATGATGAAATAGGCACCGGTGCCGAGGATGGACAGCACGGCGGCGATCTTCTTCACCGGCAATCGCAAGGCCAGCGGCGGCACCAGCGCCAGCAGCAGGCGGATGCCGCCGAACAGGAAGGCGGCGACGAGGCTCATGTGCACGCCGGAGATCGACAGCACGTGCGACACGCCGGCGACGCGCATCGCCTCGCCCGTTGCCGCCGAGATGCCGGCGCGGTCGCCGACGATCAGCGCCGCGGCAATGGCGCCGGTGTCGCCGGGCAGCGTCGAGCGGATGCGGCCGGCCGCCGTCGTCCGCACCGTCTCGATGCCGCTCAGCACGCTCAGCCAGGGGCCGGGTGGCGGCGCCTCCGGCCAGGGCTTGACGGCGCCGTAGGTGAAGCCGCTGGCACCGACGCCGGCGAACCAGGCGACGCGGGCGAAGTCATAGCCGCCGGGCAGCGGCGGCGGCGCCGGCGGCGCCAGGCGGGCGAGCAGCGTCACCGGCTCGCCGGGCCTCGGCACCATGCCGCGCGTCGTGACGCGGATCAGCGGCGGCAGGCCGCCGCGCGGACGCGGCTCCATCTCCGCCGGCCGGATGCGCAGGCGAGCGGCGCCCTTACCGCGATCCTCGACGGCCACCACGTGGCCGCGCACCGTCATCGTCCGCTCGAAGGACAGCACCGGATGGGCGGCGAGCCGGGTCATCAGCGCGGCGTGCAGGAAGCCGAGGCAGGCGAGGCCGACCAGGATGGCCACGAGCGGCGCCGCGACGCGGCGGCCGACCACCAGCGCCAGCACCGCGCCGAGGCCGGCCAGCGCGATTTCGACCAGCGACGGCTCGCTGGACGGCGCGAAATAGCCGGCGGCACCGACAGCGGCGGCCACCGGCCACCACAGGAAGCCGCGGCCGTCGTCGAGGTCGCGGGCAAAGGATTTGCGCAAGGCGGCAAGGCTTTGCCGACCCCGCGCGCCGGCGGCTGCCCGGCGGCGCCCGCCGGCCTTGATCCCCGTCTCCGTCCCGACCGTCACGCTGGCCGCCTGTTTCGATCGCTTTGCCGGGGCGCCTCGCGATCTTGTTTTGCGAAACGCGCGGCTTTCCTGTAAGACGCCGTCCACGCAACGGTTCGGCCGGCGACGCCCGCCGCCGCCTCCCCAGCCGCCCCCCGGCCTTTTTCGGAACTATCGTCGATGTCCACGCCCGTCGTCACGCGTTTTGCGCCGTCTCCCACCGGTTTTCTGCACATCGGAGGTGCGCGGACGGCGCTCTTCAACTGGCTCTATGCCAAGCGGCACGGCGGCACGATGCTGCTGCGCATCGAGGATACCGACCGCGAGCGATCGACGCAGGCCGCCGTCGACGCCATCATCGAAGGTCTCTCCTGGCTGGGCCTCACCTGGGAGGGCGAGCCGATCTCGCAGTTCCAGCGCGCCGACCGCCACGCCGAGGTGGCGCGCCAGCTGGTGGCGGCCGGCAAGGCCTACTATTGCTACTGCACGCCCGAGGAGCTGACCGAGATGCGCGACAGCGCCAAGGCCAACGGCCTGCCGCCGCGCTACGACGGCCGCTGGCGTGACCGCGACCCGTCCGAGGCACCGGCCGGCGTCAAGCCCGCCGTCCGCATCAAGGCGCCGCAGGACGGCGACACGGTGATCGAGGACGCCGTGCAGGGCACCGTCACCTTCCCCAACAAGGATCTCGACGACTTCATCATCCTGCGCTCGGACGGCACGCCGACCTACATGCACGCCGTCGTCGTCGACGACCACGACATGGGCGTCACCCAGATCATCCGCGGCGACGACCACCTGACCAACACGGCGCGGCAAAAGATCATCTACGACGCCCTCGGCTGGGAGATGCCGAAGGTGGCGCATATCCCGCTGATCCACGGGCCGGACGGCGCCAAGCTCTCCAAGCGCCACGGCGCACTGGGCGTCGAGGCCTATCGGGCCATGGGCTATCTGCCGGTGGCGCTTCGGAACTATCTGGTCCGCCTCGGCTGGGCGCATGGCGACGCGGAAATCCTCTCCACCGAGGAGATGATCGCCCTGTTCGATCTCGAGGGCATCGGCCGCTCGCCGTCGCGTTTCGACTACGGCAAGCTCGAGAATCTCAACGGCCACTATATCCGCCAGACGCCGGACGACGAACTGGTCGGCCATGTCGTCGCGCTGCTCGACCACATCCCGGAAGGCGCCCGCCTCAAGGCCAAGCTCGACGACAAGGTGAAGGCGCAGCTCGCCGCCGCCATGCCCGGTCTCAAGGAGCGCGCCAAGACGCTGCTGGAACTGATCGACAACGCCAGCTTCCTGTTCGCGAGCCGGCCGCTCGTCCTCGACGAAAAGGCGGCCGCCCTGCTCGATCCGGCCGGCCGGACGGCGCTCGCCACGCTGCTGCCGCGCCTCGAAGTGCTGCCCGAGTGGACGGCGGCGGCCACCGAGGAGGCGGTGCGCGCCTATGCCACGGAAGCCGGCCTCAAGCTCGGCAAGGTGGCGCAGCCGCTGCGCGCCGCCGCCACCGGTCGCAGCACCTCGCCGCCGATCTTCGACGTGCTGGCCGTGCTCGGCCGCGACGAGGCGCTCGGCCGCATCCGCGACGCGCTGACCGACTGAAAGCCGCTTGCAAGCTCTGAACGAATCCCGCCCCGCCCGGCCCTGCCGCGGCGGGGCTTTCACTTCCCCGCGAGAATGAGAAAACGGGTGCCTTCCCCGTCCCCGAGAGCCGCTGACAGCGACCAGTGAAAAGCCCACCGAAACAATAACTCACCGTCGGCAATCCGGTTCCCGACCTTCGCCGAAATGGCAGACCCGACCTCCCATTCGAAGGCTTGCCGGAATAGGGATTTTCCGCTACGTGAAGATCGACAGACTGGGAGGTTGGTCGGCAGTTTACGTAAACGTAATCGTCCTGCCCGCCGCTCATTGGCCTGGTCCACCCGATCACCTCATGGAGATCCGACCGAATGACCACGAAGAACGCGACCGTCACCATCGATGACAACACCTATGAGTTCCCGCTCAAGGATGCCAGCATCGGTCCGAGCGTGATGGACATCTCCTCCTTCTACGGCAAGACCGGCCACTTCACCTACGATCCGGGCTTCACGTCGACCGGTGCCTGCGAATCGAAGATCACCTACATCGACGGCGACAAGGGCGTGCTGCTCTACCGCGGCTACCCGATCGAGCAGCTGACGCTGGAGGGCGACTATCTGGAGACCTGCTATCTCCTGCTCTACGGCGAACTGCCGACCAAGGCGCAGAAGCAGCAGTTCGACACCCACATCACCCGCCATACCATGATCCATGAGCAGATGACCCGCTTCTTCCAGGGTTATCGTCGCGACGCTCACCCGATGGCGGTGATGGTCGGCACGGTCGGCGCGCTGTCGGCCTTCTATCATGACTCGATCGACATCTCGGATCCGCACCAGCGGATGATCGCCTCGCACCGGATGATCGCCAAGATGCCGACGATCGCCGCCATGGCCTACAAGTATTCGATCGGCCAGCCGTTCATCTTCCCGAAGAACGATCTCGATTTCGCGGCCAACTTCCTGCACATGTGCTTCGCCGTGCCGGCCGAGGAGTACAAGGTGGACCCGGTACTGGCCCGCGCCATGGACCGCATCTTCACCCTGCACGCCGACCATGAGCAGAATGCCTCGACGTCGACGGTACGCCTCGCCGGCTCGTCGGGCGCCAATCCGTTTGCCTGCATCGCCGCCGGCATCGCCTGCCTGTGGGGCCCGGCGCACGGCGGCGCCAACGAGGCGGCGCTGAACATGCTGGCCGAGATCGGCTCGGTCGACCGCATTCCCGAATACATCGCCCGCGCCAAGGACAAGAACGATCCGTTCCGCCTGATGGGCTTCGGCCACCGCGTCTACAAGAACTACGACCCGCGCGCCAAGATCATGCAGCAGACCTGCCACGAGGTGCTGCAGACGCTGGGCATCAAGGACGACCCGCTGCTCGACGTCGCCGTCGAGCTGGAGCGCATCGCCCTCCACGACGACTACTTCATCGAGAAGAAGCTCTATCCGAACATCGACTTCTATTCCGGCATCACGCTGAAGGCGATGGGCTTCCCCACCTCAATGTTCACCGTGCTGTTCGCCGTCGCCCGCACCGTCGGCTGGATCGCCCAGTGGAAGGAGATGGTCGAGGACCCGAGCCAGAAGATCGGCCGGCCGCGCCAGCTCTACATCGGCGCGCCGCAGCGCGACTACGTGGAGATCGACAAGCGCGGCTGAGCCTACCGCACCACGACGATATCAAGGCCTCCGGCGGCGACGCCGGAGGCCTTTCTGTTTGGGGAAGGATCAGCGGCCGGCCAGCCGCAGCACCACGTCGGCCGCTGTGTCGGCGGCCGGGCGGTCGTCCGGCAGGGCCATGATGTCGCGCAGCCTCGCAAAGGCGGCGACCTGGGCCGCACGGGCCGGCGTGTCGGCAAGGAGCGGCATCAGCGCATCGGCCAGCCGCTCCGGGGCGAGATCGGGATCGAGAAACTCCGGGCTCGCCTTCTCGCCAAGGATGATGTTGGCAAGGCCGAACATATCGAGGTTGATGAGGCCGGGAATGCGGCGGGCGATCTCAGAAATGACGCGGAACAGCGGATCGCGGGCATAGGCGATCACACTGGGTACGCCGGCCAGTGCCAGCTCCAGCGTCACCGTGCCGGAGGTGGCGAGCGCCGCGTGGGCCGACCGGAAGGCCGCCCATTTCTCCGCTTCGCCGGCAACGACGCGCGGCGGCACGGTCCAGCCGGCCGTCTCGCGCTCGATGCGCGCCCTCAACCGCTCGACGGCCGGCAGCAGCGGCCGGAACGCCAGGCCGCGCGCCGCCATCAGGTCGATCACCCTGCCGTAGAGCGGCAGCATGCGGTCGATCTCGCCCGATCGGCTGCCGGGCAACACCAGCAGCGTCGGCGGCCCGGCATCGAGCGGCGGCCGCTCGCCGGCCGCCGGCGTCAGCAGCTCCGGCCGATCGATCAAGGGATGGCCGACATAGGTGGCCTCAGGGCCCTTCAGGCGGGCGAGGACAGCCGGCTCGAACGGCAGCAGCGCCAGCACGTGATCGACGTAGGCGGCCATCCTGCGGGCTCTGCCGGGCCGCCAGGCCCACACCGAGGGGCAGACATAGTCGACAACCGGCAGACGCGGCAGCGCCGCCCTGACGTCGCTCGCCACGCGGTGGGTGAAGTCGGGGCTGTCGATGATCACCAGCACGTCCGGCCGGCCGGCGATGATGGCGCCGGCCGCCTCGGCGGTACGCAACTGGATCAGCGGCAGCCGCTTCACCACCGGGGCGAAGCCCATCACGGCGATGTCGTGCAGCGGGAACAAACTCGCAAAGCCCTCGGCGGCCATGCGGTCGCCGCCGACGCCGAGGAAATCGATCGGCCGCCCCGACAGCCGCTTCAGCGCCACCATCAGCCGGGCGCCAAGCTGGTCGCCGGATTCCTCGCCGACGACGATGGCGACGCGGAGCGGCGACCGGGGCTCGCTCATGGCGCAGCGTCCGGAAAGCGCCGCACGTCGATGAACAGCCGGGCGGCATCGGCGGCGGCGATGGTGACCGCCCGGTCGACGATCATCACCCGGCCGGCTTCGACGGCGATGCCGGCAAGGCCGGCGGCGGCGGCCATCTCGACGGTTCGGGGACCGATGGTCGGCAGGTCGACGCGCAGGTCCTGCTGCGGTTTGGCCGCCTTTACGAGCACGCCCGAGCGGTGCGCCGCCTTCAGACGGCCGCGCTTCCTGAGGTCGGCGGTGCGCTGCAACAACTCGTCAGTGCCCTCGATGCCCTCGACGGCGACGACGCGGCCGGAGATCGCCACCACGGCCTGGCCGATGTCGAGGCGGCCCAGCATCAGCGACGCCTCGACGCCCTTGGCGATGTCGGCCTCGGCGTCCTCGCTGGGCCGGTAGCGGCCGAGGCTGCCGTCGCCGCCCACCAATTCCGGCGCCACCTGATGGGCGCCGACCACCAGGTAATCGCGATCTTCCAGGAAGCGGACGACGTTCTTCAGCACCGTGTCGTCGCCGCCGACCATCAGCGACAGGATCTTCGGCAGGCTCAGCACGGCGCCGAGATCGACGCGGATGGCCGAGAAGTCCGGCCGGTTGACGGCGCCGCAGATCACTACCTCGCCGACCCGCTCGCGGGCCAGCAGGTCGAACAGCCGGCCGATCTCGCCCCAGCGCAGCCAGTGATGATTGAAAGACTCGATCTCCGGATCGGCCTCGCCGACGATGCCGAACAGCACCACCGGCCGGCCCGCCGCCTCGGCCGCTCGCGCCACGATGGCCGGCACGCCGCCGCCGCCGGCGATGATTCCAAGGGTTGGACGGTCGGGATCGGACGGGCGCAGCGTCATTCGGCCTCGCCATCCCGGTTGCGCGGCGTGCAGATGGCGCGATCGCCGCCGGCCCGGATGAACTCGATCATGCGATCGACCAGCGGGCTGCCGCCATGGGTCTCGGCGACGCGCGCGACGCGCGCCGCCAGCGGCTCGTCGCTGTCAAACAGCAGCTTGTAGGCATTGCGCAAGGCGTGGATGTCGTCGCGCGGGAAGTTGGCACGTCTCAGGCCGACCAGATTGAGGCCGCCGAGGCGGGCGCGGTTGCCGGTGACCATGCCGAAGGGAATGACGTCGTTCTCGACGCCGGTCATGCCGCCGACCATCACGCCCTCGCCGATGCGCACCCACTGGTGCACGGCGCTGAGGCCGCCGAGGATGGCGTTGTCGCCGATGTGGACGTGGCCGCCGAGCGTGGCGCAGTTGACCAGGATGACGTTGTTGCCGACCACGCAATCGTGGGCGACGTGGGCGTTGGCCATCAGGAGGCAATTGGCGCCGACGCGGGTCAGCATGCCGCCGCCCTCGGTGCCGAGATGCAGCGTGGCGCATTCGCGGATCACCGTCCGCTCGCCGACCTCAAGCCGGCTCGGCTCGCCATGATACTTGAGGTCCTGCGGTACCATGCCGACGGTGGCATGCGGGAACACCGTGACGCCGGGGCCAAGCGTCGTGCGGCCGTCCACCACCGTGTGGGCATGCAACACCACGCCCTCGCCGAGCCGGACGTGCGGCCCGACCACGGCGAAGGGGCCGATGCTGACGTCATCACCGATCTCGGCGGCCGGATCGACGACGGCGGTGGGATGTATGTTGCGCATGCGGATGATCCTCGACGGCGGTGCAGCCCGTTTCCCTATAACGTCGGTCACCGGCGAGGCGCCGCAAATTTTGTTTCAGCGTGTTACGCCCGCCCGTGTGCCGTCAGGCGTTCAGCAGCATGGCGCTGAGCTCGGCCTCGGCCACCTTGACGCCGCCGACGACGGCCGTCGCCTCGTACCACCACATGTTGGCGCGCTTCTTCAGCTTGCGGACGTGGTACTCGACCACATCGCCGGGGCCGACCGGCTTCCTGAACTTCACCTTGTCGATGGTCATGAAGTAGACCAGCTTCGGCGCGCCGCCGCTGCCGGCGTTGACGCAGATGGCGCCGGCCGTCTGGGCCATGCCCTCGATCATCAGCACGCCGGGCATCACCGGCGCATTGGGGAAATGCCCCTGGAACTGCGGCTCGTTGATGGTGACGTTCTTGATGCCGATCGCCGAATTGTCGCTGTCGATCTCGATGATCCGGTCGATCATCAGGAAGGGATAGCGGTGCGGCAGCGCCTTCAGCAGCGCCTGGATGTCCATCACCTCAAGCGTGCCCTTGGCGGGCGCCGCGGTCTCGGCCGGTGCGTTGTCGGTTTCGCTCACGTTTGATCCCTTCCCGTCGCCTGCTGCGCGGCCCGCTTCAGGGCCATTTGTTCCTTAGTCCACTCGCGGATCGGCTTCGCCGGATTGCCGACGTAGCGCGCTCCCGCCGGAATGCTGTCCTTGACCATGGCGCCGCCCGAAATCTGAGCGCCCATGCCGATCCTGATGTGGCCGGCAAGGCCGGTATGGCCGCCGATCGCCACGAAATCCTCGAGTTGCGTCGAGCCGGAAATGCCGACCTGCGCCACCAGCACGCAGTGCCGCCCGACCTCGACGTTGTGACCGATCTGCACGCCGTTGTCGATCTTGGTGCCCTCGCCGATCACCGTGTCGCGGTTGGAGCCGCGGTCGATGGCGACGTTGGCGCCGACCTCCACGTCGTCCTGGATCACCACCCGGCCGATCTGCGGCACCTTGAGGTGGCCGCCCGGACCCATGGCGAAGCCGAAGCCGTCCTGGCCGATGCGGGCACCGGGATGGATGATGACGCGGTTGCCGACCAGCGCATATTGCAGCGTGACGCCGGCGCCGATGTAGCCGTCGCGGCCGATGCGCACGCCGCGGCCGATCACCGCGTTGGCCGACACCACCGTACCGCTGCCGATTTCAGCGCCAGCGCCGATGACCGCGCCCGGCTCGACGGTGACGTCTGCCTCAAGGCGGGCTTCGGGATGGATGGTGGCCGCCGGCGAGATGCCGGCCGCACCGAACGGTCCCTTCAGGCGGAAGGCGTCGGGGAACAGCGCCTGCAGGACCAGCGCCATCGCCCGGTAAGGCTGGACGGCGACCACCACGGCGGCACCCTCCGGCGCGTCGCCGACATGGGCCGCCGAACAGATCACCGCCGATGCCCTCGTTGCCCGGAAGGCGTCGACGTAATGGGGATTGTCGAGGAAGGAAAGATCGCCCGGACCGGCCTGGTCGAGCGGCGCGACGCGTCCGATGGCGACGGCTGCGTCGCCGCGTGCCACCTCGCCACCGGCGATGCGGGCCACCTCGGCCAGGGCGAGACGCCCGGCGGGCACGAAGAATACTGGATCGGACATGGCCACATTCGCTCCCCCTCCGCCGGATGCGAACCCCGCGGCGGACGAGCGCCTTCCCTCTTCGTTTCGGCTGAAGCACCGCACGGTCGGCGGTCGCCCGGCACTCCTGGGCGACCGGCTGCGATCTTGCCGGAACGGAAGGCATTAGCCATTGCGCCGGGCCGGTGTCAACCGATCGCATGCGGCAAGTCCACGGGAAGCGGCGCCTCAAACGAAAACCGCCGCGCCCTTGCGAGGCGCGGCGGTCGAAATTCTTCCGGACGGCGGTATCAGAACTTGGTGCCGCCGGAGAAGCGGAAGACCTGGGTCTTGTCGGTGTCTTCCTTCAGGACCGGGTAGGCGAAGTCGGCACGGAGCAAACCGAACGGCGACTGCCACACGAGGCCGGCACCGACCGAGGCGCGCACGGCAAGGCCATTGTCGGTGTTCGTGCCCGTCTTGTCGGAGGACCAGAGCGTGCCGGCGTCGGCGAACAGCGAGCCCCAGAAGCCGTATTCCTGCGGTATCGCCGGGATCGGGAAGATCGTCTCAGCCGTGCCGGCGACGAAGTACCGACCGCCGAGCGCATAGCCCGTGGCGGAGTCGCGCGGACCGATGCCGTTGGTATCGAAGCCGCGGATGATCGAGCCGCCGACCTGGAACTGGTCGAAGGTCTCCAGATCGCCGTCCAGGCCAAACATGGCGCCGCCCTTGGCACCAAGGTGGCCGATCAGGTCCCAGTCCTCGACCAGCTCCTTGTAATACTCGGCGCGGGCGGTGGTACGCAGGAAGGTGGCGTCGCCGCCAACGCCGGCGAACTCCTGCTTGATCTGCGCGTAGACGCCGTTGCGCGGGAAGGCGTAGTCATCGACCGTGTTGTAGGTCAGGCTGGCGCCGACGATCGAGATGAAGCGTTCCTGGTTGGTGACGAAGGCGCTGTAGGCCGCATCGGCGTCGCTGATCTCCTGCCGATAGCCCTCGTAGAACAGGCCGAGCGTCGTATCGTCGTTGATCGGCACGCCAAAGCGAATCTTACCGCCGGTGTTCCTCTCGTCATAGGGATGGACGCCATCCGAACCCTCGTTGAAGTTGCGCTGGTAGACATCAAACCCGCCCTCAAGGCGACGATCGAACAAATAGGGCTCGGTGAACGACAGCTCGTAGGACGAATCGCCGCTCTTGCCGTCGGTGGTGATACCCTTGGACACCGAAGCGCGCACATACTGGCCGCGGCCGAGGAAGTTCTTCTCGGTCAGCGACAGCTCGGCCAGCATGCCGTTCGACGTCGAGTAGCCGGCACCGATGCTCACCTCGCCCGTCGGCTTGTCGTCGACCTGGACGTTGACGATCACCTTGTCGACCGACGACCCCTGCTCCGACCAGATGCGGACACTATTGAAATAGCCGAGGTTCTTCAGCTTGCGCTCGGCCTTCTCGATCAACACCTGATTGTAGGCATCGCCTTCGCCGATGTCGAACTCGCGGCGGATGACGTAATCACGCGTGCGGTCGTTGCCGATGATGTTGATGCGTTCGATGTAGGCGCGCGCACCCTCGTCGACGAAATAGGTGACGGCGATGGTATGGTTGGCATAGTCGCGATCGCCGCGCGGACGCACCTGCACGAAGGCGTAGCCCTTGGCCGCCACGGCGGTGGTGATGGCCTCCAGCGACTTGTCGACATCGGCCGCCGAATAGGTGTCGCCGGTGCGGGTCAGCGTCAGCTTCTGAAGGTCCTCGGGGTTGACCTCGGACAGCGTCGTCTCGACCTTGATGTCGCCGTACTTGTAGCGCTGGCCCTCGTCGACCGTAAAGGTCAGGAAGAAGGAGTTCTGCTGACGGTCGAAGTCGGCGGTGGCGGACACCACGCGGAAATCGGCGTAGCCGTGATTGTAATAGAAACGGCGCAACGCCTCCTGGTCGGCGTTCAGCTTCTCCGGGCTGTAGTTGTCAGACGTCTTGAGCCAACCGAACAGGCCGGACTCCTTGGTCGAGATGACATTGGACAGGCGATAGTTGGAGAAGGCGCTGTTGCCGACGAAGGTGATCTTGCTCACCTCGGTGCGAGGACCCTCGTTGATCTGGTAGATCAGGTCGACGCGCCCCTTGCCGAGGTCGACCTGCTTGGGCTCGACGGTGGCGTCATAGCGGCCGCTGCGGCGGTAAAGCTCGAGGATACGCTGGGTGTCGGACTCGACCTTGCCCTGCGTCAGCACCGAACGCGGCTGCAGCTCGATGACGCCCCTCAGCATTTCATCGGACTGGACGTCGTTGCCCTCGAAGGCGACGCGAGCGATGACCGGGTTCTCGACCACCTTGACGATGACGCGACCGCCGGACTGGCTGATCTGCACGTCAGAGAACATGCCGGTGGCGAACAGCGCCTTGATCGATTCGTCGATCTCGGCGGCGTTGAGCGGCCGGCCCGGCGTGCCCTTGATATAGGCGGCGATCGTCTCGGGCTCGACACGCGTATTGCCGATCACCGTCACCCGGCCGGCGGACGCCGCCTCAGCCGTGATCGCGCCCAATTCCGGTATAAACCCGCTCCACAAAGGTGCCGCGACGAGCAAGGCAGCGGAGGCGGCGACGACTTTCGTCCATTCCTTGAATGAGCGCATTTAATCACGTACCCGAGTTTCTGCGGCCAAGGCCGTTTGGGAACCCTTGTTACAGATTCCGATCAAGAGGTTTTTACAGTCTTTGTCAGGATGCGCAAGCGACCTTGCCATGGGTGGTGCCGTTTTCCCTGCCGTGCGTGACCCGAAGGTCACGAGCGGCGTCTATCCGGACGCAATCTTGGCGATATCGTTCAGGACGCCAAAGGCCATCAATCCCAAGACGATAGCAAAGCCAATGCCGTAGCCGATCTCCTGGGCCCGTTCCGGCAGCGGCCGCCCGCGCAATGCCTCGATCGCGTAGAAAGCCAGATGTCCACCGTCCAGCATCGGGATTGGGAAGAGGTTAATGAGACCGATCGAAATCGACAGAATGGCAGCAAGGTTAACGAGAGGTATCAGCCCCAGCGCCGCCACTTGGCCGCTGACGCGGGCGATGCCGATCGGGCCGCTGATCTGCGCCGTCGAGGTCCGGCCCGAGAACATGCCGGCCACCGAGGACAGCGTGCTGTCGACGATCGACCAGGTCTCGTGCACCGCCTCGCCGAGAGCGCCGAAGGGGCCGAAGCTGCGCAGCTCGACGGTGGGATTGGTCTGCCTGAGGCCGAGCACCGGCACGGTCTGCTTCTCGCCGAAGCCGTCGACGATTTCGCGGGAGCGCGGCGTGGCATGCAGCGTCAGCCTGTTACCGGCGCGATCGACGTCAATGGCCAGCGAAACGCCGTTCCTCAGCATGACGATGCGCTGGATGTCGGCGAAGCTCTCGATCGGGTTGCCGTCGATCGACAGGATGCGGTCGCCGGGCGCGAATCCCGCCGCGGCGGCTGGGCTGTCCGGCTCGACGGAACCGGCGACCGGCGCGATCATCGGCTTACCGAAGGCGTAGAACAGCGCGGCCAGCACGGCGATGGCGAACAGGAAGTTGGCGGCCGGACCGGCGGCGACCACGGCGGCACGGGCGGCAAGACCCTTCGACTGGAAGGCGCCGTCGACCTGCGATCGCTCGCCGTCCGGCCGGCTTGCCGCGTCGGCGTCATCGATGAAGCGGACATAGCCGCCGAGCGGGATGGCCGACAGCTTCCAGCGCGTGCCCTTGCGGTCATTCCAGCCGAGCAGCTCGGGACCGAAGCCGATCGAGAAGACGCTGACGGCGACGCCGGTGCGGCGCGCCACCCAGAAGTGGCCAAGCTCGTGCACGAACACCACCACGGTCAGCACCACCAGGAACGGCAGGATGGTGCCGATCAGCGTGCCGCCCGTTGCGCTCAGAAAACCCAATGCCTCGTCCTCTCTTGGTCCTGCCTCAGGCACCGGCGGGCCTCCGGCCCATAGGCTTTAGCCCCGCGCGAAGCAGTCTTCACACTATAGGCAGGACGCGGCGATCTTGCGAGCCCATCCGTCGAGTTCGGTGGCGGCGGCGAGCGTTTGCGGCTCGGCGAGCCCCCCGGCGCCATCGATCGTATCGAGCGTCGCCTCGACGGCGCGGGCGATGTCGAGGAAGCCGATGCGGCCGGCAAGGAAGGCCTCGACGGCCACCTCGTTGGCGGCGTTGAGCACGCAAGGTGCGCCGTTGCCGCGCCTCAGCGCCGCCTCGGCCAGCGGCAGGCAGGGGAAGCGATCGCGGTCGGGCGCCTCGAACGTCAGGGTGCCGAGGGCCGCGAGGTCGAGCGGCTTCACCGTCGTCGGCCGACGCTCGGGCCAGGCGAGGCAATAGCCGATCGGCGTGCGCATATCGGGCACGCCAAGTTCGGCCAGCAGCGAGCCGTCCTTGTAGCGGACGAGGCCGTGCACCACCGATTGCGGATGCACCAGCACCGAGAGCTGATCGACGGAGACCGGATACAGACGGTGGGCCTCGATCAGTTCCAGTCCCTTGTTCATCAGCGTCGCCGAATCGATGGTGATCTTCGGCCCCATGCTCCACTTGGGATGCTTCAGCGCCCTATCGCGAGTGACGGCGGAGAGGTCAGCCTTCGGCGTGCGCAGGAACGGCCCGCCGGAGGCGGTGATGATCACCTCGGCGACGGCGTCGGCATTACCGGTCTCGAAGGCCTGGAAGATGGCGTTGTGCTCGCTGTCGACCGGCAACACCACCGTGCCGGCCTGCCGCGCCGCCGCCATGAACAGCGGGCCGGCGGAGACCAGCGTCTCCTTGTTGGCGAGCGCCACGATGCGCGTGGCGCCGAGCGCGGCGAGGCTGGGGGCGAGGCCGGCGAAGCCGACGATCGCCGACAGCACGATGTCGGTGGGGCGGGCGGCGGCGGCGGCGATCGCTTCCGGACCGGCCGCCGTCTCGATGCCGGTGCCGACAAGGCGTTCGCGAAGCTCGGCGTAGGCGGCGGGATCGGCGACGACGGCGATACGGGCCGAGAAGCGGACGGCCAGTTCGGCGAGGGCGGCGGCGTTGCGGCCGGCGGTCAGCGCCTCGATCGCGAAGCGGCCCGGTTCGGCGGCGACCACGTCGAGCGTGCTGAGGCCGATCGAGCCGGTGGCGCCGAGAATGGAGAGTCGCCGCGGCGCGCCCCTCTCCGCCGCCATCGAGCCCGGATCGGTGTTCTCGGTCATCGCCGTCACCAGACCAGCAGGCCGGCGGCAATGCCGCCGCCCGCCAGCCAGTCTCTCACGACGCCGATGGCGGCGGCGACGGAGAGCGCCACTACCAGGCCGTCGACGCGGTCCATGATGCCGCCATGGCCGGGAATGAGCACGCCCGAATCCTTGACGCCGAAATGCCGCTTCATGGCCGATTCGGCGAGATCACCCACCTGACCGACCGCCGACAGCAGCAGCGCGACGAGCGCCGTGACCGGCCCGACGCCGAGGCCGGCCACGCCGACCACCAGCAGGCCGGCGACGACGCCGGCGACGGCGCCGCCGATGGCGCCCGACCAGGTCTTCTTCGGCGAGAAGCGCGGCGCCAGCTTCGGCCCGCCGATCAGCCGGCCGGCGAAATAGGCGGCGGTGTCGGTGGCCCAGACGACGACGAACACGAAGATCACCGCCACGGCGCCGATCGATTCGAAGCTCTGCGGCCCGTCGCCGCGCAGCACCACGGCGGCGATGGCCGGCACGGCGGCGTAGACGAGGCCGAGCGACAGCCAGGCGACGCGCGGCTCGGTGACGCGGGCGAACAGCAGGGCCAGCGCGATCAGCACCGAGAAGCCGAACGAATGCAGCGGTTCGGTCTGAGCCATCACCACGGTGACGGCGAGAAAGGCCATCAGCGCCCAGGGCGCGGCGCGGAAGGAGAACGGACCGCTCATCGCCATCCATTCGCGGAGGATCAGCACGGCGGCAGCAGCGGCCAGCGCGGCGAACATCCAGCCGCCGGCCCACAGCGCGGCGACGGCCATGGCCACCAGCACGACGGCGGAGAGAAGCCGGAGGACGAATTCGGAGCCGGCCTTGCCGGGTCCGGGCTGCGGTGCGCTCATCGGGCCTCGCTCTTCTGGGGCAACCCGCCGAAGCGGCGCTCGCGGCCAAGATACTCGCCGATCGCCCTGTCGAAGGCGGCGCCGTCGAAATCCGGCCAGTAGTCGGGCACGAAGACGAACTCGGCGTAGGCGGCCTGCCAGAGCAGGAAATTGGACAGCCGCTGCTCACCGCTGGTGCGGATGATCAGGTCGGGATCGGGCATACCGGCGGTGTCGAGCCGCGACGCCATCAGGTCGGCGGTGACGTCGGCCGCCGCGAGACGGCCGGCCGCCACTTCTCCGGCGATGGCCCGCGCCGCCCGGACGATCTCGTCGCGGCCACCATAATTAAAGGCGATGACCAGGTTGAGGCCGGTGTTGGTGACCGTCTTTTCCTCGGCCTCCAGCAGCAGCCCGGCGATGTCGCCGGAGAGGTTGTCGCGGCCGCCGATGACCCGCACCCGCACGTTGCCGCGCGTCAGCTCGGCGAGGTCGCGCCGGATGAACAGCTTCAGGAGGCCCATCAGCTCGCTGACCTCGTCGGCCGGCCGCGACCAGTTCTCCGAGGAGAAGCCGAACACCGTCAGCCATTCGAGGCCGATGGCGTTGGCATGCTTGACGACGTCGCGGATCGACTGCACGCCGCGCCGGTGCCCCTCGGCGCGCGGCAGGCCGCGCGAGCGCGCCCAGCGGCCGTTGCCGTCCATGATGATGGCGACGTGGCGCGGCAACCCCGCCCTCCGGTACGCTTCCGCCGGCGCCGTTCCGAACCGCGACATGTCCGAACTGTTCCCCACGAAGCCCCCGTTGACCCGCCGGCCCGCCCTTTCCGGATCAGACCTGCATGATCTCCTGTTCCTTGGCCGCCAGCATCCGGTCGGCCTCGGCGATCGAGTCGTCGGTAATCTTCTGCACGCGCTCGGAATAGGCGCGCAGCGAATCCTCGGAGATCAGGCCCTCCTTCTCGAGGTCCTTCAGCTCGTCGAGGCCGTCGCGGCGCACATGGCGGATGGCCACCTTGGTCGCCTCCACATACTTGTGGGCGATCTTCACCAGCTCCTTGCGGCGCTCGGTGTTAAGCTCCGGGATCGGCAGGCGCAAGAGCGTGCCCTCGATGATCGGATTGAGGCCGAGATTCGATTCGCGGATCGCCTTCTCGACGGCGTGCACCATGCTCTTGTCCCAGACCTGCACCGAGAGCATGCGCGGCTCGGGTACCGATACCGTCGCCACCTGGTTGAGCGGCATGGTGCTGCCGTAGGCGTTGACGACAATCGGATCGAGAAGGCTCGTGCTGGCGCGGCCGGTGCGGAGACCGGCAAGGTCGTTCTTGAACACGCCGAGCGCGCCCTGCATGCGGCGCTTCAGGTCGTTGATGTCATAATCTTCATCGGCCATCTTGCCAACCTTCCAGAACTCTCGGCGCCGGCCGGTGCCTCGTTGCCCCCAGGGCGAGGCCGGCGGCGCTCGTTGTTGTTATCCGTCGATGACGGTGCAGAGCCCCTTGCCCTTCAGAACATTGACGAATGCGCCATGTTCGTGAACCGAGAACACCACTACCGGAATCTTGTTGTCGCGGGCAAGCGCAATCGCCGCCGCGTCCATGACCTGGAGGTTCTTCGACAGCACCTCCTGGTGCGTCAGCCGCTCGTAGCGGCGGGCGGTCGGGTCCTTCTTGGGATCGGCGGTGTAGACGCCATCCACCTGCGTGCCCTTGAGGAGGGCGTCGCAGTCCATCTCGGCGGCGCGCAGCGCGGCGCCGGAGTCGGTGGTGAAGAAGGGGTTGCCGGTGCCGGCGGCGAAGACGATCACCTTGTTGGCGGCAAAATGCTTCAGCGCCTCGCGCTGGGTGAAGGTCTCGCAGAGGGCGGGAATGGCGATGGCCGACAGCACCACGGCCGGCGCGCCCAGCCGCTCGATGGCCGAGCGCATGGCGAGCGCGTTCATCACCGTGCCGAGCATGCCGAGGTAGTCGCCGGTGGTGCGGTCGCCGCCATCGGCGGCCACCGAGACGCCGCGGAAGATGTTGCCGCCGCCGACCACCACGCCGACCTGAATGCCGAGCTTGTAGGCCTCGACGATCTCGCCGGCCAGACGGTCGACCACCTTGGGGTCGATGCCGAAGCCGCGATCGCCCATCAGGGCCTCGCCCGACAGCTTGAGTAGGACGCGGCGGTACTTAAGCTCGGTCATGGGGCAAAACTCCGGATTTTCGAGAAGAGACGATTCCAGCAGAGGGGCGGCGTCCGATCCGTTCCAACTAACCCGCATCGGGGCGCATGGGAACCCCCATGAACGGCGTAACAGCTTAGCCGGGACGCAGACATGACAAAGGCGCCGAACCAGCCGGCGCCCCGTCGTTTCAGCTATGGACCGTCGCTCAGGCCTGACCGGCGGCGGCGGCCACTTCGGCGGCGAAATCGCTCTCGCCCTTGTCGATGCCTTCGCCGAGGGCGAAGCGCACGAAGCCGGTAACCTTGATCGGCGCGCCGACCGTCGCCTCGGCGGCCTTGACGGCGGCCTCGACGGTGAGATCGGGGTTGATCACGAAGGCCTGCTTCAGCAGCGTCGACTCCTCGTAGAACTTGCGAATGCGGCCCTCGACCATCTTCTCGATGACGGCGGCCGGCTTGCCCGACTCCTTGGCCTGCTCGATGAAGATCGCCCGCTCGCGCTCGACGACGTCGGCCGGGATTTCTTCAGCCGACAGCGCCAGCGGCGAGGTGGCGGCGACGTGCATGGCGATCTGGCGGCCGAGCTTGACCAGCTCGTCGACGTTGCCGGTCGACTCAAGCGCCACCAGCACGCCGATCTTGCCGAGGCCGTCGGCGATCGCCGAGTGGATGTAGGTGGCGACGGCGCCGGACGACACCTTCAGGGCAGCCGAGCGGCGGAAGCCCATGTTCTCGCCGATGGTGGCGACCAGTTCCTTGACCTCGTCCTCGACCGAATGCGCCTTGCCCGGATAGGCGGCGGCGGCAACGGCGGCGGCATCGCCACCCTTGTCGGCGGCGACGGCGGCAACAGTGCGCACCAGCCCCTGGAAGGCGTCGTTGCGGGCGACGAAGTCGGTCTCGGAGTTGACCTCGACGACGGCGGCGGACTTGTCGCCGGTGGCGACGCCGACCAGACCCTCGGCGGCGACGCGGCCGGCCTTCTTGGCGGCCTTCGACAGGCCCTTGGCGCGCAGCCAGTCGATTGCGGCCTCGATGTCGCCGTTGTTCTCGGCCAGCGCGTGCTTGCAATCCATCATGCCGGCGCCGGTCTTGTCGCGGAGATCCTTCACCTGTGCGGCGGAAATGTTCATGTGACCCTCGTCTTCATCTTGAAACGTCGAACGCCGGAGCCGGCTTTGTAGCGGCCTGTGCTGACAGGCCGATGAACGGCGGCCGCGCGGTGTTCCCGCACCCCGCCGCCAATCGGTCGGCGCCGATCGCTCACCCTGCCCGCCGGCCGGCGGGCTTCCTAACAGGTCGGGCGGACCCTTCGAGGATCCGCCCGAAAAGCATCGGCAAGATCGCGCGTAACGCGCCGATCAGGCGTTCGCCTCGGGAGCGGCTTCCTCGGAGAGGGCCAGCTCCTCGATCGGCTGCTCGGAAGCGCCGATGTCTTCGCCCATGGCACCCATGGCACGCGACAGGCCGTCGACGGCGGCGCGCGAGATCAGGTCGCAGTAGAGCGCGATAGCGCGGCCGGCGTCGTCATTGCCCGGCACCGGGAAGGTGATGCCGTCCGGATCGCTGTTCGAATCGAGGATGGCGGCAACCGGAATGCCCAGGCGACGCGCCTCGTCGATGGCGTTCTTTTCCTTGTTGGTGTCGATGACGACGATCAGGTCGGGCGTGCCGCCCATGTCCTTGATGCCGCCGAGCGCCCGCTCCAGCTTGTCGCGCTCGCGGGTCATCACCAGACGTTCCTTCTTGGTGAGACGGGCCGACTGCTCGGAGTTGAGCGTCTCGTCGAGCTTGCGCAGGCGCTGGATCGAGCCGGAGATGGTCTTCCAGTTGGTCAGCATGCCGCCGAGCCAGCGGCTGTTGACGTAATACTGGGCCGAGCGGCGGGCCGCCTCGGCGATGTCGTCTTGGGCCTGGCGCTTGGTGCCGACCAGCAGCACGCGGCCGCCGCGGGCGACGGTGTCGGACACCGCCTTCAGCGCCTGGTGCATCAGCGGCACGGTCTGGGCGAGGTCGAGGATGTGGACGTTGGCGCGCGAGCCGAAGATGAAGGACTTCATCTTCGGGTTCCAGCGGTGCGTCTGGTGGCCGAAATGAACGCCGGCCTCGAGCAGCTGGCGCATGGTGAACTCGGGAAGAGCCATTGAATCGTACCTTTTTCCGGTTTGGCCTCCGCGGGAGGAATCAGGCGGGCAACCCTGCCCGCGCCGACCGGAGGGAACGCCGAGGCGCACCCGCGGCTCCCGCGTGTGGAATGGCGCGGGGTATAGGGGAAACGGCCGGTGATGGCAAGGGCCAACCACCGCCGAAAGCCTGAAAGCCGCGCCTTCAGGCCGGCATGCGGCCGGGGCGCCCTGCCCGCCCTTGATGCCCGGCGCCTTGTCCGCGCCGGTACGAGGCATCGGCATGGTGCATCGGCCACAGCTCACCATTAATTTACCAGCTCACCATGTGTTCCTATTATCATAAGCACGCTTATCATATATATGCTGCGTCATGAGCAACTGGACACCCACCGTCGGCGGCCTGATCCACGAGATCGACCGCCTTGTGAAAAAGCGTTACGACCGGTTCGCCGAAACGACGGGCATGTCGCGCGCCCAGTGGCACGTGCTGGCCCGCGTCGCCAAGCGGCAGGGCATCAATCAGGCGAACCTCGCCGACCTTGTCGGCGTCGAGCCGATCACCATCTGCCGCATGGTCGACCGGCTGGAGGCGCTCGGCCTCGTCGAGCGCCGGCCCGATCCCGGCGACCGCCGCGCCCGGCTGATCCACATGACCGAGGCGGCGCGCCCCGGCATCGAACGGATGAAGGCGGTGGCGCAGGCGCTGTTCGACGAAGCGCTCGACGGCATCACGCCCGAGGAGGAAGCCATCCTCACCCGCCTGCTCGGCCGCGTCCACGCCAATCTCCTCGCCGCCACCGGCGAGGAACCTCCTGTCCCGACCGACCATTCCCATACCGACGATTCCAAGACCGTCCGGCTCCCCCTGGACCAGAAAGCCTAAACACGATGTCCGACACCAACGACACGCCGGCCGCCACCCCCGCGAAGCCGGCCGCCCCCGCCGTTCCCGCCCGCAAGCCGCGCCGTCGGCGCAACCTTCTCCGCTACCCGCTGATGGCGGCGCTGCCGCTGGCGCTGGTGATTGCCGGCGGCTGGTATTGGGCGAGCAGCGGCCGCTGGGCCTCCACCGAGAATGCCTATGTGCAGCAGAACAAGGTGCTGGTCGCCCCCGAGGTCGAGGGCCGCATCGCCGAGGTGCTGGTCGGCCAGAACCAGACGGTGAAGCCGGGCGACGTGCTGTTCCGCCTCGATGATGCCGCCTATCGCATCGCCTTCGAGAAGGCCGAGGGCGCGGTGGCGCTCGCCCGCCTCAACGTCGAGGAGCTGCGCACCCGGCTGAAGGACGCCGAGCTGAAGGCCGAGACCGCCCGCAACACGCTGGCCTTCCAGGAGGTGCAGTTCGGCCGCCAGGAGAAGCTGCGCCAGACCGGCAACGCCACCGAGGCGCAATATGACAGCGCCCGCCACGAACTCGACCTCGCCCGGCAGGCGCTGGCCGAGGCCGAGCAGGGCGTCACCGACACGCTGGTCGCCCTCGGCGGCGACGCCAATATCGCCACCGACAAGCACCCGTCGGTGCTCGGCGCCCTCGCCGCCGAGAACAGCGCCCGGCTCGATCTCGAACGCACCGTGGTGCGGGCACCGACCACCGGCACCGTCAGCCAGGTGGGCAACCTGCAGGTCGGCCAGTATATCGGCAGCGGCAGCGCGGTGATGGCCATCATCGACACCACCAGCACCTGGGTGGAGGCCAATTTCAAGGAGACCGACCTCGCGCACATGCGGCCCGGCCAGCCGGCCGAGCTGACGCTCGACGCCTATCCTGACGCGCCGCTCAGGGGCCATGTCGACAGCTTCGGCGGCGGCACCGGCGCCATCTTCTCGCTGCTGCCGGCCCAGAACGCCACCGGCAACTGGGTGAAGGTGGTGCAGCGCGTGCCCGTCCGCATCGCCCTGGACGAACCGACGTCGCTGCCGCTCAAGGCCGGCCTCAGCGTCGGCGTCGACGTCGACACCGGCTTCGTCCGGCCGCTGCCCGGCTTCCTGCGCACCGCCCTCGATACGCTCGGCCTCGCGCCGGAGCATGAGAAGCTCGCCGCCCAATGACCGCCGCCCCCGATCTCGTCAAGGTGCCGCACCGCGGCCTGCTGTCGCTCGCCACCATGCTGGCCGTGGTCATGCAGGTGCTCGACACGACGATCGCCAACGTCGCCCTGCCCTCGATGCAGGGCAACCTCGGCGCGGCCCAGGACACCATCAACTGGGTGCTGACCTCCTATATCGTCGCCTCGGCCATCGTCATGCCGCTGACCGGCTGGCTGGCCGACGCCATCGGCCGCAACCGGCTGTTCCTGATCTCGGTCGCCGGCTTCACGCTGGCCTCCTGCCTGTGCGGCATGGCCGGCAGCCTCTCGGAGATGGTGGCCTACCGCGTGCTGCAAGGCGTGTTCGGCGCTTCGCTGGCGCCGCTGTCGCAGGCGGTGCTGCTCGACATCAACCCGCGCGAGCGGCACGGCCAGGCCATGGCGCTGTGGGGCGCCGGCATCATGGTGGCGCCGGTGCTGGGGCCGACGCTGGGCGGCTGGCTGACCGACAGCTTCGACTGGCGCTGGGTGTTCTACATCAACGTGCCGGTCGGCCTGATCGCCTTCCTCGGCATCGCCTTCGCCATGCCGGCCTCGCCGCGTCACCGCCGGTCGTTCGACTTCGTGGGCTTCGCCTTCCTCGGCCTGTTCGTCGGCGCCTTGCAGTTGATGCTCGACCGGGGCGAGCAGCTCGACTGGTTCTCCTCGCCGGAGATCGTCATCGAGGCGGCGCTGGCCGTCGCCGCGCTGTGGTGCTTCGTCATCCATTCGGCGACCTCCGAGCACCCCTTCATCCACCCGCAGATCTTCCGCGATCGCAACTACGTGGCCGCCAGCATCTTCGGCTTCTCGGTCTCGGTGGTGCTCCTGGCCACCACGGCGCTGCTGCCGCCGATCCTCCAGCGCATCATGGGCTTTCCGACGGTGACCACCGGCCTGGTGCTGGCGCCGCGCGGCATCGGCACCATGATCGCCATGCTGCTGGTCGGCCGGCTGATGCGCGTCGTCGATCCGCGGCTGCTGATCGTGATCGGCCTCGGGCTGACCGCCTGGGCCCTCAAGGACATGACCGCCTTCTCGACCGACATGGACTCCTGGCCGATCATCTACACCGGCGTGCTGATGGGCTTCGGGCTTGGCCTGGTGTTCGTGCCGATGTCGACGGTGGGATTTGCGACGCTGCCGCCGCAGCTTCGGACCGAGAGCGCCGCCCTGTTCAGTCTGGTGCGCAACATCGGCTCGTCGATCGGCATCTCCCTGGTGTCGGTGATGCTGACGCGCAACATTCAGGTCAACCACGCCGAACTCGGCGAGCGGCTGACCGCCTTCTCGCCCGGCGTCAACGCCACCGCCCACGCCCTCGGCATGAACGCCGGCTCCAGCCAGTTCGCGGCGGTCCTCGACCAGATCGCCACGCTGCAGGCGACGATGATCGCCTATGTCGACGACTTCAAGCTGATGATGTGGGTGACTGTGGCCGCCCTGCCGCTGGTCCTGCTGCTCAGAAAGCCGAAGGCGGCGCCTCAGGGACCGGTGGTTCCCGAGGCCGACTGATCGGCCGCCAGGGCCCGCGCTTGGCCGATCCAGTCCTCGCGCTCGATGCGGCCGGGAAAGGCCAGATAGGCGCCGACCCAGCGAACCTCGGCCGGCGTCCAGGCGGCGATCTGGCCGAAATGATAGACGCCGAGGGCGTTGAGCCGCGTCTCGTTCTGCGGCCCGATGCCGCGGATGCGCTTGAGATCGTCAGCCACCGCGTCGCGCGGCCCCGGCAGCGCCGGCGGCCGTTCGCCGACCCGGTCGGCGGCGGCAATGCGGTCGAGTCCGGCCGACACTTCGGCGGCCGGCCCGGTCAGCGCCTCAGGCGGCTCGGGGGCCGGAGCCTCGCGCGCCAGCCCGGCCGGCACCACGATGGTATCGGACTCTTCCTCGACCACGCTCTCCAGTTCCGCCGCTTCAGGTTCCGGTACGTCGTCCGTCCGCACTGGAGCCGCAACGGCCTCCGCCGCCTCGGCGGCGGCCATCACGTCGGCCAGCCGCTCGCTGCCAACCGTGCGGCGGCCGAACCATTGTTTGACCAGCACGCCGACCAGCACGCCGGCGCCGACGGCGATCGCCGTCAGCAAGAAGGCCTCGATGATCAGCATGGTCATGGCGAACCTCACTCAAACGGAAACGATCGGCCCGGTAAGCTATCAGGCCTCCAGGCGGTCGGAGCCGAACCAGCCGATGACCAACCCGGCGATGAAGGCGATCAGCAGATAGGGCCAGAGCATGGCGGCGAGATAGAGCATCGGACCCTCCGGTCACGGCGTCGCGAGATGAATGGACAGGCCGTCGACGCTGCCGGCGGCGCCTGACGTGACGATGCGGGCGGGATCGATGCCGATGTCGGCGAAGGCGGCCGCCACGTTGCGGGCGCGCGCCTCGCCCAGCGTCCCGGCGCGCGCCGGGTCGGCACCGGTCACCGTGGCGGTCAGCGACAGCCGGGCGGCCGGACAGCGCAGCGCCAGCGCGCCGAGCCGATCGACTACGCCGCGGCTGTCGGCGGCGACGGCAGCTTCCTCGAAGCGGACAGGGCTGCGGCCGAGCACGGCGCCGATCGCCTCAACGCAGGCGGCCGGCTCCAGCGGCGGTTCGGCCGGCATGGCGGTGACGGCGACGTCGAGCGTGTAGCCGGCCGGCACCGACGCGGACAGCGCCGACGGCAGACGCGCCGCACCGACGGCGGTGAAGGCGTTGCCGGTCACCTTGATCGTCGTGCCCTCGACACCAACGTTGCCCTTGGCCAACAGCGAGGCGGCGCGGATTGCGAACAGCACCGCGTCTTGCGCCGTCGCCGGCGCGCCGGCCGCCACGGCGGTCGAATCGAGGATGTCGGCCTTGCCGAAGGCGCGGTCGGCGGCATCGAGCAGCGCCTTGCGCATGGCGTCGTCGGTGAGGTCGCCGTCGATGGTCACGGTGTCGAGCCCGCGCTCGACGAAGAAGCGGAAGGCGGCCGGCGCCGCCACGTCGACGCTGCCCTTGACGACACCGCCCGGCAGATCGGCCAGTTCGCCGTCGATCTCCTTCGATGCATCGGCCGTCGCCGCCTTGCCGGACAGCGACAGCGCATTTCCCTCGAAATGCACCTCGCCGGTTTCGAGGTCCGACAACAGAGCCGCTGCCTTGCGCGCCACGGCCACAAGGTCGATCGCCGGATCGAGGCCGGCGCCGAGGCCGGAGCGGTCGACAAGGCCGAGATCGTCGGAAGCGGCATCGACGACGGCGCGGATGGCCGAACGGATCGCCTCGGACGGCACGGACCCGGTTATGGTCAGTTGCTCGGAATCCTTGGTCATCGACCAGACGTAAGGGTCGACCACCGGCGGCGTCACGGCGCTGCCGACGTCGTAGCCGTCCGGCGGGTTGGCGATGGCCGCCTCCACCTCGATGAGGTCGCCGGCCGTAGCCGCCGCACCGGACAGCGTGATGTGAGAGCCGGTGATGAGCGCCGTGCCGTCGTCGAGCTTGGCCAGCAGGCCAATCGCGAACTCGGCCGCGGCGGCAAAGCCGTCCGGCGCCCCGTCGGCCAGCGTCGTCTCGACCACCGGCTCGCCGTCGCCGGCCACCGCCTTTGCCGCGTCGGCGATGGCGCTTCGCGCCTCGTCGGACGGCACGAAGCCAGTGACCGTCACCCGGCCGTGGCTTCTCGAAGCGGTGAGCGTGAACGGCTCGACGATCGGCAGGGCAATCGACTTCTGAAGGGTGAACCCGGGCGGATTCCAGGTTTCGAGATAGGCGTTGAGGGTGCGATATGCCTCCGGGCTGGCCGCCCGGCCGGATATCACCAGCCGCCGGTCGCTGAGCGAGATATGCGCCGAGGCCAGGAGATCGAGGTAGTCCGCCGCCGCCTCGGCAACATCGGCAAAACCGTCCGGCGCGCCCGAAGCATAGTCGAGACGGTCGAAGACGTTGCGCGGTCCGAGAGCCTGCCGCACCACGTCGAGCAGGGCTTCGCGCGCCGCCGGGTCGGGAACAAAACCGGACAGCGCGACGCCGTTGTCGTCGCGGTCGGCCGACCAGACGAAGGGCGAGGCCAGCGGCCGCACGACGTTCACCGCCGACAGGGCATAACCATCGGGCAGGGCCGGCGCGAAGCTGCGCAGCCGGTCGTAGGAGGTATTGCTCGCCGCCTCGCCCTCGATGGTGACGTTGCGGTCGGCGAGCGTCACCTTGCCCTGCGACAGCAGCGCCGGCAGGCCGTAAAGCGACCGCAACGCATCGAAATAGCGATCGTCGGCCTTGCCGCGCGCCAGAACACTGTGATCGGCGACGGAAAGCCCCGGCGCGGCCGCCGCCAGGGCGCCGAGAAGGCGCGCCCGGTCCGGCAGCGACGGCACGGCGCCGGCCAGCGCCACGGCATCGCCGCTGCGCTCGAAGCTGGTGACATAAGGATGGATTTCCGGCAGCAGGCCGGCCGCCGAGGCATCGACGGTGCGGACGCCGTAAAGCCGGCCCAGACGTTCGATCGCTAGCCGGCGGCTGTCCTCGGACGGCGCGTCGCCACGGAGATAGAGGTCGCGACCGCGGATATCGACGGCAGCCCAGCTGGTCGCTTCGCCGGCCAGCACCTGTCCGGCGCGCGTCCCGAGATCGACGGCGATATCCGCCGTCCGGGTAATGAGCGCCGCCGCCGTGACGGCAACCGCTGCTGCCACGCCAAGTATCGCCGAGATCTGCCAGCGAACCATCTTCCCGCCTCCGGGGACGCACAACCGCCCGTTCGCAAGGCCGAGAATACGAAAGGGCGCTCGCGAAAAGCAATTACCCGGGGAACACACTCACCAAACAAATGACGCATAAGGCAAAAATGTCGCCGCCCTCCGATCGGCAGCACAAAAAAGAAAAGGCCCGGACGAACCGGGCCTTTCCCTCGAACCCCAGAGGGGATCGATATTACCAGTTGCGGGTCAGCTTGAGCATGCCGTCCCAACCGTCGTCGATGGCAGCGCCCGAACCACCGGTCACGTTCTCGGTGTAGTTCACTTCGGCCGTCAGGATGAGGTCCGGCGTGAAGGCGTAGTCGGCACCCAGCTGGGCGATCAGAGCGTCGTCCTGGTGATCCCAGAACTTGGAACCGATACCGGCATAGACGGCGAGAGCGTCGGTAGCCTGGAACTTCAGAGCAGCAGCAGCGCCGAAGTAGTTATCGAAGCTGTCGTAGTCGACATAGGTGCCGACCAGGCGAGCACTCAGCTTGTCGATCAGCTTGAGATCGGCCGTGGCCTTGACGCCCCAAACGTCGTCAGCGACGCTGCTATCAAACGACTGATAGAAGGCCGACAGATCGACCGAACCCCAGGACTGATCACGGACGCCGAGGCGGGCGGTGTACATCAGCTGGGCATCATAGCCATCAGCCCACACCACCGGAGCCCACTTGGCAGAACCACGGGTATCCGACGCCAGGATGCCAGCGCCGACATAGAAACCACCACCAAGGTTGTCGACCATGATCTGAGCGCCAGTGGTGCTCTGGTCGAATTCGCCGTAGATGGCACCGGTGTCGCCGTAGAACACGTCGCCGTAGGCGTTGCCGATCTTGCCGACCGTCAGATAGCCAACCTGGATGAAGGCGTCGTCAGCCGAGAGGGTGCCGCCGGCGCTGTCGAGCTGGAGCACGAAGAACGAGCGGACGGTGCCGAGATCCGAAGCCGTACGGGCATCGAACTTGACCTGCGCGTCGGTCTTGAACCACACGCCCTTGTCGACGGTGCCGCCCGGGGTGGTGATATCGGTATGGTTGCTGTAGGCAACGCGAGCGCGGACGCGGCCGGAGATGTCCAGGCAGGTCTCGGTGCCGGGGATGTAGAAGAAGCCGGCGCCGTAGGCGTCGCAAACCTTCACGTAGTCAACAGCGGCCGGAGCGGCTTCGCCCGGCAGGTCGGCGGCGTAAGCGCCCGTGGCGACCATCAGGCCGGCGGCGGTGCCGAGCAGCGTCTTCATGTTCATTTCCTGACCTCCAAAAGTCATCTAGAGAAAGAACCCTTCCCTGCCTGACAACAAACGGCCTGACCGTTATCATCGCTGGCGTGGAACCGGTTCCGGTTCTTTGCCGCCTTGCTCAGCCGCCCAACCACCCCAGGCAGATCGACTTCACGTGGCGGTGAGTTCCGTCTCCCGAAATCTCACGACGCTAGTGATGGCCGATCCTGAGCCGGTCTTCAACGGGAAAGACGCCGGCAATCCGGCCGCGACGGCTAATCGAAAACCCATGTTGCAGTTTTGCCACTCCCCTGCCACCCCCCTGGGGCGCAATGATTAACGAGTGGTTAAGTTCCTGCTTCAAAAGGGAATTGACGGTTTCCAAGCCATTAGCATCCGGGGATTTTCCACAGGGCTCAGGGAACCTACTCATAACCAAACGGCTAGGCTGCGACCCCCGCTTCGGAGAGGACGGCGAGGAACGGACATTCATTCGGCGGCGAATCTGTCCCGACGGAATCGGTTGCGCGACGGCCGCCTTCGCCCTTGCCGGCGGACCGCCTTTCGGATTGGATGCCTTTCGACGCCGCCGCTTCACCGGAACCCGTCCATGACCTCTCGTCCCTCGCTGCAGGCTGTTGCCGCCGGCCTCATTGCCGCGTTCGTCGGATTCGGCGGCGCCTTCACCGTGGTGGTCAGCGGCCTCACCGCCGCCGGTGCGTCGCCCGCCGAGGCGGCCTCCGGGCTGATGGCCATCACCGTCGCCATGGGCCTTTCCGGCATCATCCTCAGCCTCCGCTTCCGCATGCCGATCTCGGTGGCCTGGTCGACACCGGGGGCGGCGCTGCTCGCCTCTTCCGGCGCGGTGGCCGGCGGCTATTCCTACGCGGTCGGCGCCTTCCTTATAACGGGCGCGCTGCTGATGCTGTCCGGCGTCGTACGGCCGCTCGGGCGGGCGGTCGCCGCCATCCCGACGCCGATCGCCTCGGCCATGCTGGCCGGCGTGCTGCTGTCGCTCTGCCTGGCGCCGGTGAAGGCGGTGGCCGTGTCGCCGCTCGCCGGGCTGGCGGTGGTCGCCACCTGGCTGGTGGTCGGCCTGTGGCGCAAGGTGCTGGCCGTGCCGGCGGCGGTGATCGTCGCCGCCGTCATCATCGCCATGACGACGCCGATTCCGGCCGCGGTGACCGAGGGCCTGATGCCGGCGCCGCTCCTCATCGTCCCCCAGTTCAGCCTCGCCGCGCTGATCGGCACGGCACTGCCGCTCTATGTCGTCACCATGGCGGCACAGAACATCCCCGGCATGGCCGTGCTCAACGCCAACGGCTACCGGCCGGAGTTCGGCCCGATCCTCCGGAACACCGGCGCCTTCACCCTCCTCGCCGTGCCGTTCGGCGGCCACGCCGTCAACCTCGCGGCGATCACCGCCGCCCTGTGCGCCGGTCCCGATGCCGATCGCGACCAGAACGCCCGCTACTGGGCAGCCGTCGTCTGCGGTGTCGCCTATGTCGCCGTCGGCCTTGTCTCGGGAGCCGCCACCGCCTTCATAGCCGCGGCGCCGCCCACCCTGATCGAGGCGGTGGCCGGCCTCGCCCTGCTCGGCGCCTTTGGGGCGTCCACCTCGACGGCGCTGGCCGCCGCCGAGACGCGCGAGGCGGCCGTCGTCACCTTCCTGGTCACCGCCTCCGGCGTCGGCTTCCTCGGCATTCCCGGCGCCTTCTGGGGGCTGGTCGCCGGCATTGCCGTCCACCTCGTCAACCGCGCCAGGATCACCCGATGATCTATCTCGTTCGCCACGGCCAGACACTATGGAACACCGAAGCCCGCTTCCAGGGGCAGTTCGATTCGCCGCTCACCGACCTCGGCCGTGCCCAGGCGGAACGCATCGGCCGGGCGCTCGCCGCCGAGATCGGTCCGCGCGCCGCGCCGATCCGCGCCTATGTCAGCCCGCTCGGCCGCACCCGCGCCACGGCGGCGCTGATCGGCCGGGCGCTGCCGATGGACATCATCGAGGAGCCGCGGCTGATGGAGGTGCATTTCGGCGACTGGGAGGGGCTGACGCGCGAGGACATCCTCGCCCGCTTCGGCGCCGACCAGTCGGTGCGGCCGATGGACTGGCAGTTCCAGGCGCCCGGCGGCGAGACGCTCGACACGGTGCTCGCCCGCGTCGGCCTCTGGTACGAGACGGCCGAAGCGCCGGCCGTCGTCGTCACCCACGGCATCATCAGCCGTCTGGTGCGCGGCCTCCATGCCAGTCTCGGCCACGCCGAGATGCTGACGCTGCCGGTGTCGCAGGACGGCTTCTTCCGGCTCGACGGCGGCCGCATCGACTTCGTGCCGGCGCCGTGACGGCCGGCCGACCGATCGGTCAAATCCTGGTGTGAAGGGCGTGATCGGCCGCCTGCGGGCTCGCCAGGCCGGTGGTTATGTCTTATGGTTCCATCATCATGACCTTCTGGCAGCAATTCTCCGCCGTCATCGCCCGCATCCCCGATGCGGTCACCTGCGTCTTCCAGTGCGTCGTCGACGTGCTGCGCGACACGCTGTCGCCGGAGGCGCGCCGGGGGGTCGCCTTCACCTCGGCGATGATCGCCCTGTCCGCCAAGATGGCCAAGGCCGACGGCGTCGTCACCGCCGACGAGGTGGCGGTGGTGGAGAAGCTGTTCCAGGTGCCACCGGAAGAGAAGCGCCACGTGGCACGCCTGTTCAACCTCGCCAAGCAAGACACTGCCGGCTACGAGCATTACGCGACTCGCATCCGCGCGCTCTACGAAACGGACATGGAGACGCTGGAGGACATCCTCGACGGCCTGTTCGTCATCGCCACCGCCGACGGCCATCTGCACGACGACGAACTCGCCTTCCTCCAGACGGTCGCCGCCATCTTCCGCGTGCCCGAGGCGGCCTTCCACCGCATCTTCGCCCGCCACGCGGCCGGCGACGCCCGCTGTCCCTATGCGGTGCTCGGCCTTGCCCCCGGCGCCGACGACGCGACGGTGAAGAAGGCCTGGCGCCGCCTCGTCGCCGAGCACCACCCCGACCGGGTGCAGGCGCGCGGTCTGCCGGCCGACTTCGTCCGCGTCGCCACCGAGCGCGTGGCGGCGATCAACGCCGCCTACAGCGCCATCACCCGGCAGGCGGCGGCCTGAGGCGCGCGACTGCTCTGGCGAGGTCGCGACGCTTCAGCTATTGACGTGTCATGACCGATAAGTCCTTCCTTTCCGACGGCTACCACGCCGTCGCCCCCGGCAAGCTTGCCAATGTCGTCACCTTCCTCGAGATGACCGAACCGCCGGCCCGGCCGCCCCGGCCGGCGCCCGCCGGCTATGCTCTGGAGCCGGTCGACCGCTGGGACGCCGACGCCTTTCTCGACCTCTACAAGGAGATCGGCTGGGAGTGGCTGTGGAGTTCGCGCCTCTTGATGGCGCGCGACAAGCTCGAAGCCAAGCTCGCCGCGTCGCACATGCGCTCCTGGTGCCCGGCGAAGGACGGCCGGCGCATGGGCATCGTCGAGATGGACCTCTCCAAGCCGCAGGAGACGGAAATCTCCTTCTTCGGCCTGGTGCCGGAAGCGGTCGGCGGCGGCATCGGCGGCTGGCTGATGCGGGAAGCGATCGCCATCGCCTTCGCTCGGCCGGGCGTCGGGCGTCTCTGGCTGCACACCTGCCACTTCGACAGCCCGCAGGCGCTGCCCTTCTACATGCACATGGGCTTCAAGCCCTACGCCCGCGCCGTCGAGGTGCATGACGACGTCCGCCTTCTCGGCCGGCTCGGCGAGGATGCCGGCCCGCATATTCCGGTGATCCATAACGGCCGCCGGCCGGATCTGGCCTGACGGCCGGCCGCACAAACGGGGACTGGCTTCGCCGTCATCTTGTGGTATTGACCTTGCGGTACCAGCCCGGAGGACCAACCATCCGACGGGCACGTACCGCAAGAGACCGATATGACCGCATCCGAGCGCCCGGCTCCCGTTTTCATCGACAGTCCCCCCCGCCTGCCCATGACCAGCTTCCGCGACGCGGAAGCCGCCGTCGACCGCCTGATCGAGATTTACGACCGCAACACCGCCTTCCTCCGCTCGTCCTTCGAGGCGGTTGTTCAGGGCGCCGTGCCCGAGGGCCGCATCCGCGCCTACTATCCGCTAATCCGGGTGGCCACCGACACGCACGGCCGCGCCGACTCGCGCCTCTCCTACGGCCAGTTCAACGGCCCCGGCGTCTACGAGACCACCGTGTCGCGGCCCGAGCTGTTCCGCACCTATCTGGTCGACCAGCTCGAAGTGATCCTGCGCAACTACGACGCGCCGATCGAGATCGGCGAGAGTTCGCTGCCGATCCCCCTGCATTTCGCCTTCTTCGAGGGCGCCTATGTCGAGGGGGCGCTGATGGACACGTTGCCGCGCCCGCTGCGCGACATGTTCGACGTGCCCGACCTCACCGTCACCGACGACGCCATCGTCAACGGTACGCTCGATCCGAAGATCGGCGACCCGCTGCCGCTCGCTCCGTTCACGGCGCCGCGCATCGACTATTCACTGCACCGCCTGCAGCACTACACCGCCACCTCGCCACGCTTCTTCCAGAACTTCGTGCTGTTCACCAACTACCAGTTCTACGTCGACGAGTTCGCCTCCCGCGCCCGCGAGATGATGGCCTCCGGGGAGGGCGACTACGAGGCTTTCATCGAGCCGGGCAACCAGCTGACGCCGCTCGGCGAGGCGGCGCCGGTGGAAGGCGAGGACCTGACGCGCCTGCCGCAGATGCCGGCCTACCACCTCGTCCGGTCGGACCATTCCGGCATCACGCTGGTCAACATCGGCGTCGGCCCGTCGAACGCCAAGACCATCACCGACCACGTCGCCGTGCTCCGGCCGCACGCCTGGGTGATGCTCGGCCACTGCGCCGGCCTCCGCAACAGCCAGGCGCTCGGCGACTACGTGCTGGCCCACGGCTACGTGCGCGACGACCACGTGCTCGACGCCGACCTGCCGCTGTGGATCCCCATTCCGCCGCTGGCCGAGATCCAGGTGGCACTCGAAGGCTCGGTGGCCGAGGTGACCGGCCTCACCGGCTGGGACCTCAAGCGCATCATGCGCACCGGCACCGTCGCCACCATCGACAACCGCAATTGGGAGTTGCGTGACCAGCGCGAGCTGGTGCAGCGCTTCTCGCAGTCGCGGGCCATCGGCCTCGACATGGAATCGGCGACCATTGCCGCCAACGGCTTCCGCTTCCGCGTGCCCTACGGCACGCTGCTCTGCGTCTCCGACAAGCCGCTGCACGGGGAGTTGAAGCTGCCGGGCATGGCCAGCGCCTTCTACCGGCGGCAGGTCAGCCAGCATCTCACCATCGGCATCCGCGCCATGGAGAAGCTGCGCGACATGGCGCCGGAGCGGCTGCATTCGCGCAAGCTGCGCTCCTTCATGGAGACGGCCTTCCAGTAGGCCGCTCCCTCCCCATCCGCAACACATGGACCTTCCTATGCTGACCATCTTCGACTGCGACGGCGTGCTCATCGATTCCGAGATCATTTCCTCGGAGGTCACCGCCAAGGTGCTCGGCGAGGAGGGCCTGACGATCACCGCCGAGGAGATCACCGCCCGCTTCGCGGGGCTGGCCAGCGGCGAGATGGAGGCGATCCTGTCCGAGGAATCCGGCCTGCCGGTCAGCGGCCGCATCAAGGAACGCATCCAGGAGGAGTTCGACCGCCGCATCGTCCACGTCAAGCCGGTGCCCGGCATCGTCGCCCTGCTCGACGCGCTCGACGGCCCGCGCTGCGTCGGCTCCAATGCCGACTCGGCCTACCTCAAGCGGGCGCTGACCTCGGCCGGCCTCTGGGACCGCTTCAAGCCCTACGTCTTCTCGGCGCCGGATGTCGGCACCGGCAAGGGCAAGCCCGATCCCAACGTCTTCCTCTACGCCGCCCGCGAATTCGGCGTCGATCCCGCCGACACCATCGTCATCGAGGATTCGTTTGCCGGCGTCAGCGCCGCCGTGGCGGCCGGCATGCGGGCGATCGGCTTCACCGGCGGCGCCCATTCCTGGCCCGGCCACGCCGAGGTGCTGATGGAGGCCGGCGCCGAGACAGTGGTGCGCCGGCACGCCGACATCGCGGCGGTGATCGAAGCCTTCCGCAATTGGGACGGACGCAACCTCTGACGCCTCAAGCCTTCCGGGCGGCACGCAGCACGGCGGCGATCACCGCCGCCACCGCCTTGTAGAGATCGACCGGGATCGTCTCGTCGAGCTTCAGCGTCGACAGCGCGTCGGCGAGCGCCGGATTCTCCTCGACCGGCACGCCCGCCTCGCGTGCCTTGGCGACGATCGCCTCGGCGATGTCGCCCTTGCCGGTGGCCACCACCTTCGGGGCATCCGGCGCGGTGTATTGCAACGCCACCGCCTTGCGGATGTCTTTCTCACTCATAGCTGCAGGTCCAGGCGATGGTTGCCGGCGGCGGCGGCCTCGTCGCGGCCTTCTGGCGGGTGGCCCTTGTGCAGGTCGACGCCGGCCACCGTCATGCCCTCCTGCTCGAGGCCGAGCACGATGTTGGCCCGCTCCGCCTCCAGGCGGACGAGTCCGTCGTCGCTGTCGCACCAGACGCCGACCGCCACGCGCCGGCCGTCCATCAGCCCGACGCGCACGGCGACCGGGCCGAGCGGCGCCACGTCGAAGGCGATGTCGACCTGGAACACCCGGCGCGGCGGCGCGCCCGGCTCGCTCGGCGCGTGGTCGTCGCGCTCGATGCGGAGCTGGGCGATCGAGGTGCCGTTCGGCCCGGCGATGGGGATTTCGAGCATCAGCGCCTGCGACGGCTGGGCGCTCCGGGCATCGCGGCTCTCCGCCGTCGCCGCCTGATGCAGAAAGACGCGCGACAGCGACCGCTCCGCCTCGCCGAGCGCTCGGCCGGCCAGCGTCTCGCTGGAAACCGGTTCGGCGTCGTCCCCGCCGGATAACGGCATGGCCGGCTGGCCGCGCACCGGACCGCCCTTGCGCGGCGGCGCCGGGCGATCGACGCGCAGCGCGGTGCCGTCGTCCGCAGCGCCGTCAAGACTGGCCATCAGGTCGGCGCTGCGGCCGAGCCAGACGGTCAGTTCGCGGCGCAGCATCTCCAGCGCGCCCTTGAGATCGACGCCGGGCGCCGGCAGCGCCGAAGGCGGGGCGGCCGGCGGCCGGACGGACGCCGGAGATTCGATCGGCACATCGGGACGGACGGCCGTGTGGGCCGGCGATGTCGCGGCCGGAGCGGTTCCCGAGCCGGTGGCGACGGCCGAACCCGCAGCCGACGCCGGCGTCGTGGCGGCTGTCGAGCCAGCAGACGCGACGGGAATTGCGGACGGCGCCACCGGCTGGGCGGTCGAAGGCCTGGAAGCCGGTTGCTGCTGCGGCGGCGCGTTCGGCAGGCTTTCGACCGTCGAGGGCACGAAGGGCGCCCGCTCGCCGCCGGCGCGGACAAGCATTTCGCCGGAAGCGGTGGGTGGCTGAAGCGATGACGGAGCCGGACGGGGCGCCTCGGCAGCCACGCCAGCCGGGGTCGCCGGGGTTGCGGCAGGCACCATCGGCCGGCCCGGCATCCAGGGCGCGAAGGATCGTCCCGACGACGGAGCCGCGGCCGGCGGGCCGGCGGGCGTCGGCGTTGCCGCAGAGGTGGTCGAGGTTGACGCGGAAGCTGCCGGCGCGGCCGACGCCTGAGCCGGCGATGCAGCGGACGACGATGTCGGACCGGGTGCTGTGCCGGACTGGTTCGCCGGCGCCGTCGGGGCGCCCGGCGCTTGTGGGGAAGCCGGCGTTGCCCCACCTCCGGCCGGACTCGCCGGCTGCGTCACTCCGCCGGCGGTCGGCGGCTGGGATGGCAACGGTGCCGAGACGTCGGCGGCGACGGCGGGCGTGCTTGCCGTTCCGGCCGGCGGCGGAGCGGCCGGCGACGATGGCGGCGGCACGGTCTGTCCCGTCACCGTGACCTGCGGGGATGCGGCGGCAGTCGGCGCCGCAGGGATGGCGCCGGGCGCGGTAGGAATGGCGCCGGGCGCGGACGGCGGGCCGGATACGGTCGGAGCAGCGGCGGGAGCAGCCGTCCCCGGTTGCTGAGCCTGAGCCGTTGCTGGGCTGATAGTCGTCGGCTGCGGAGGGACCGGCCGCCCGTAGGTCGGAGCGGTCGTCGGCACCGATGGGTTGGTGGCCGGGGCCGGCCGCGAGACGACCGGCGTCGAGGTTACCGATGGCGCATCCGCCGTTCTCCGGCCTGTTGCCGTGGATTGCGGCGCCGCCTGCCGCTTCTCCTCCGGGGTGCCGCCCAGCGCCTGCCGGACGGCTGGCGGCAGCGCCGCCGCCATCTTGCCGGCCGCCACCGCCTCGTGGAACAGGCCGGAGGCGCGGATCGCCTCGGCCACCCGCTCGGGCGTCACGTCGCCGTCGCTGATCCGGAAGGCCAGCACGCTGTCGATCGCCGTCTTCACGGCGTCGGGCAGGTCGGGCGACTTGGCAAGCTGGGAGAGCGTCGCATAGAGCGGCGCCAGTCCGCCCTGCTTGCCCAGCGCCTCGGCCACCGCCTTGTCGATCAGCGTGGTCTCCGGGACGATGGAAGCCGGCGCGGCCGTCGCCGCCGCCTGGAGGTCGAGCAGCGATGCGGCAGCCGACTGACGGGCGAGCATTTTCCCAGGCTGACCGGAGTTCGCCTGGATTTCATTGATCACCGGCGGCAGCGAACCGATCGCCATGGGCATGCTCCCGGAGGGGGAATTCCGGGAGGGTGCTTTGAAACCGGCCGTCTGGCAAGCGGACAAACGGCGGCCGGCGCGGTTTTCCGCGCCAAACGGCCGTTCGTCCGTCTTTTAGCCCGGCTGGACCAGCTTCGGCTGGCGGGCGGCCAGCGTTTCGTCGACGCGGCGGCGCGGCGCCAGCCGGGGCGCCGCCCGGAAGGCGTCGGTGTCGCCGGATTTCGCCCGCTCCGCGAGGTGGCGGAGCGTGTCGACGAACTGGTCGAGGCTGGCCTTCGATTCCGATTCGGTCGGTTCGATCAGCAAGGCGCCGTGGACGACCAGCGGGAAATACATGGTCATCGGGTGGTAGCCCTCGTCGATCATCGCCTTGGCAAAATCGAGTGTGGTGACGCCGGTGCCCTCCAGGAAGCGGTCGTCGAACAGCACCTCGTGCATGGCCGGCCGGTCGGGGAAGGACACCGTCATCACGTCGGCAAGCCGCGCCTTGACGTAGTTGGCGGCCAGCACCGCGTCCTCCGATGCCTGCCGGAGACCGTCGGCGCCGTGGCTCAGCATGTAGGCGAGCGCGCGCACGAACATGCCCATCTGGCCGTGGAAGGCGGTGATGCGGCCGAACGGCTTCGCCCCGCGCTGGCCGGCGATCTTGCGCGTCTCGATGAACTCGGCGCCGCCGCCCGCGTCGAAGCGCACGAAGGGCACCGGCGCATAGGGCGCCAGACGCTCGGACAGCACCACCGGGCCGGCGCCCGGACCGCCGCCGCCGTGCGGCGTCGAAAAGGTCTTGTGCAGGTTGATGTGCATGGCGTCGACGCCGAGGTCACCCGGCCGCACCTTGCCGACGATGGCGTTGAAGTTGGCGCCGTCGGCGTAGAAATAGGCGCCGGCGGCGTGCACCGCCTCGGCGATGCCGACGATGTCACGCTCGAACAGGCCGCAGGTGTTGGGGTTGGTCAGCATGATCGCCGCCACTTCGGGCGTGAGGTGCTTCTTCACCTCCTCCGGATCGACGGTGCCGTCGGCCCGCGCCGGCACGGCGACGACGCGGAAGCCAAGCTGGGCGGCGGTTGCCGGATTGGTGCCGTGCGCCGATTCCGGCACCAGCACCACGTCGCGCGCCTCGCCGCGATCGGCGAGCGCCGCCTTGATCGCCGCCATGCCGCACATCTCGCCATGGGCGCCGGCCTTGGGGCTCATCGCCACCGAGGCCATGCCGGTGAGTTCCAAGAGCCAGCGGCCGAGTTCGGCCACCAACTCGACGGCGCCGCCGACGGTGGAGAGCGGCTGCAACGGATGCACGTCGGCAAAGCCGGGCAGCCGCGCCATCGCCTCGTTGAGGCGCGGATTGTGTTTCATGGTGCAGGAGCCGAGCGGGTAGAGCCCGAGGTCGATGGCGTAGTTCTGGCGGGAGAGGCGCACGTAATGGCGCATGGTCTCCGGCTCGCTGAGGCCGGGCAGATCAAGCGGCGCCCGGCGGGCCTGACCGCCGAGGCGCGGCGCCACGTCCTCGACATGGTCGAAATCGACGCCGGAGACGTCGGGCCGGCCGACCTCGAACAGCAACGGCTCCTCGACGGCGAGGCCGCGGTTGCCGGTGAAGGTGGCGGCGACGGACGCCTCGGTCGGAACGGGCGCCGTCGGGCGGCCCACGGCATTCAGGGTCATCGGTCACCTCCATAGGTGAACAGCGTCGACAGGAGGAAGCTGCGGTAGCGGCTCGGCGTCCTCGCCGGCTTGTCGCTGAAGACGCGGCGCGGCGGGTTGGGCGTATCGCCGTCGCGGGGCGGATGCCGATCGGTCATGCCAGCGCCTCCCGGAGCGCCGCCGCGAAGGCCGCCCGGTCGTCGTCGGTGTTGACCTCGGTGGCGGCGACGACCAACAGGTTGTCCAGCTCCGGCCGGCCGGGCTCCAGCCGGCTGGCCGGCACGCCGGCCAGGATGCCCTTGCCGGCCAGCGTCTCGACCACGGCGGCAGCGTCCTTCGGCAGGCGCAGGGCGAACTCGTTGAAGAAGCTCGTATTCAGCAGGTCGACGCCGGGGATGGCGGCGAGGAGGTCGGCGAGCCTGACGGCCGCGGCATGGTTGATGCGGGCGAGTTTTTCCAGTCCGGCGCCGCCCAGGAGCGTCAGGTGGATCGAGAAGGCCAGCGCGCAGAGGCCGGCGTTGGTGCAGATGTTGGAGGTGGCCTTCTCGCGGCGGATGTGCTGCTCGCGGGCCGACAGCGTCAGCACGAAGGCGCGGCGGCCATCGGCATCCACGCTCTCGCCGCAGAGGCGGCCGGGCATCTGGCGGACGTATTTCTGCCGCGTCGCGAACAGGCCGACATAGGGGCCGCCGAACGACAGCGGGTTGCCGAACGATTGGCCCTCGCCGACCACGATATCGGCACCTTGGGCGCCCGGCGGCTCGATCAGACCGAGCGATACCACCTCGGTGAAGCAGGCGATCAGCAGCGCGCCGACGGCATGCGCCTTGTCGGCGATCGGCTGGAGATCCTGGAGATGGCCGTAGAAGGACGGCGACTGCACGACGACGCAGGAGGTGGTGTCGTCGATGCGCGAGAGGATATCCTCCGTGCCGGCGACATTGGGCGGCAGGCTTTCCACCTGATGGCCGGAAAGGCGCGTCACCGTCTCGACGACGCCGCGATAGTGCGGGTGCACGCCGCCCGACAGCACCGCCTTGTCGCGTTTGGTGATGCGGTGGGCCATCAGCACGGCTTCGGCCAGCGCCGTCGAGCCGTCGTACATCGAGGCGTTGGCCACCTCCATGCCGGTGAGGCGGGCGACCTGCGTCTGGAACTCGAACAGCACCTGCAACGTCCCCTGCGCGATCTCCGGCTGGTAGGGCGTGTAGCTGGTGAGGAACTCCGAGCGCTGGATCAGGTGATCGACGGTGGCCGGCACGTGGTGCCGGTAGGCGCCGGCGCCGACGAAGAAGGGCACCGAGCCGGCCGGCGTATTCCGCGCGGCCAGCGCGCCGAGACGGCGGGCGACCGCCGGCTCGCTCATATGCAGCGGCAGGTTCGGCAGCGCGGCGAGGCGCCGGTCGGCCGGCAGGTCGGCGAACAGCTCGTCGACCGAGGCGGCGCCGATGGCGGCGAGCATGTCGGCCCGGTCGGCGTCGGAAAGCGGAAGATAGCGCATGGCATGCACTCCGGAGGACGCGAGGAGAAGGGGAGCGCTTTCCCGTGGGGACGGGAAGCGCGACGCCTCGGGAAAGAACGACCCGGCCGCTTAGAGTCCGGCGACGAAGGCCTTGTAGGCGGCCTCGTCCATCAGCACCTCAAGCTCGGAGGGATCGGTCATTTCGATCTTGCAGAACCAGGCGGCGCCCTCGGGGTCCTCGTTGACGGTGATCGGGCTGTCGGCCAGCGGCTCGTTGGCGGCGACGACGGTGCCGGTCACCGGCGAGTAGACCTCGCTCGCCGCCTTGACGCTCTCGACCACCGCCGTCTCCTCGCCCTTCTTCACCTTGCGGCCGATGCTCGGCACCTCGACGAACACCACGTCGCCGAGCTGGGCCTGGGCATAGTCGGTGATGCCGAGCGTCGCGACGTTGCCGGTCACGGCGATCCACTCGTGGTCCTCGGTGTAATACTTGGTCATGGCTCTAGTCCCGCTGTCTCTCTGAAGCTTATTTGGGCGCGCGACGGAAGCGCGCCGGAACGAAGGGAAGGGATACGATCTCGGCCGGCAGCGCCTTGCCGCGCACCATCAGGCCGACCCGCGTGCCGGGCCGCGACTGGACGGCGGCGACGTAGCCCATGGCCACTGGGCCGCCCACCGTCGGACCGAAGCCGCCGGAGGTGACGTGGCCGATGGCGACGCCGTTGTCGTCGACGATCTCGGTGCCGTCGCGGGCCGGCGCCCGGCCGTCCGGCCGGATGCCGACGCGCTTGCGGACGACGCCCCCGGCGATCTGCGTGCGGATGACGTCGGCGCCCGGAAAGCCGCCCTCCTCGCGGCGACGCTTCTGGATCGACCACAGGAGGCCGGCCTCGACCGGCGTCGTGGTCTCGTCGATGTCGTGGCCGTAGAGGCAGAGCCCACCTTCGAGGCGCAGCGAATCGCGGGCGCCGAGGCCGATCGGCCGGACGCGGGAATCGCGCATGAGGACGGTCCAGAGGCCGGCGACGGTGTCGGCGCTGACCGATATCTCGAAACCGTCCTCGCCGGTGTAGCCGGAGCGGGAAAGAAACACCGGGATGCCGGCGATCGACGCCGGGCCGACGTCCATGAAATCCCAGCCGGCGACGTCCGCGCCGAGCGAGGTCAGTACGTCGACCGCTTCCGGCCCCTGCAACGCCAGCAGCGCCCGCTCCTCGTGGATTTCCAGGAGCACGTCGTCCGGCAGGCGGGCGGCGATATGGGCGTAGTCGGCGACCTTGCAGGCGGCATTGACAACGAGGCCGAGCGTGCCATCGGCGCCGGGTGCGCGATGCACCATCAGGTCGTCGAGGATGCCGCCGCGCTCGTTGAGCAGTTGCGAATAGCGCTGCCGGCCCGGTTCGAGGCCGAGGATGTCGGCCGGCACCAGCGCCTCGAGGGCGCGGGCGACCGTCGCGTGGTCGGGGCCGGAGAGCGTCGCCTGTCCCATGTGGGAGACGTCGAACAGGCCGGCCGCTGCCCGGCAATGGGCGTGCTCGGCGAGGATGCCCTCGTATTGCACCGGCATCAGATAGCCGGCGAACGGCACCATGCGGGCGCCGAGCGCCACGTGGGCGTCGTAAAGGGGGGTTTTCAGCGGCTCTAGCGGCACGCCGGAATGCGGATCGTGGTCGGCATGGACTGACGTCGTCATGCATCGGCTCCGGATAGAGGTGGGCGGACGACGACAGTCGTATCCGCGCCCCCTCTGTCACGAAACCTGAGAGATTTCCCCGGACGCCCTGTCCGGGTTACTCCTTCGGTGAGGCAAGACCGTCGGCCTCGCCTGCTTTCCAGAGCGTCGTCCGCTGCGAGCGGTCCGTTTGCCTGAGAGTTTCCGGGGCGGTTGCTCCTTCGGCGCCGGCGGTAAGCACCGCCGATCTCTCCCGCGCAGCGTCTCGGAGCCTTGCGGCCCCGCGTCCGGGCACGACTATCCCGGACGGTCGCCAGCATGACTTGTCAGTGGCGGAATATCAACTGGGTTCTTTTTCTGCCTCAGGCACCGGCGGGTGGTTTTTCCTGCCTCAAGCGCCGGCTGCCTCCGGCCTTGGCTTCCGCTCCGCTTTGCGCCTGACGGGGCTTCGCCACGTCAGACCCGCTCCGCGCGGCGCCGCTTGGCGCCGGAAGCCGCCTCACGGCGGCTTCGATTACCTGCCAGCGGCCTACTTCTTCTTGCCGGACTCGTCGAAGCCGACGTAGATGACGAAATTGCCTTGGTTCTTGTCGCCGGGAACTATGACATCGGGCGCCACCAGGTCCCAGTCGGCAGCGGCGGTACCCGGCGCGATCGTCACGTTCAGCGGATAAAGCTTGGAATAGAGCACCTCGTCGCCGTTGCGCACCAGCACGACGCGCAGGGGCAGCGTGGCGGCGCCGGTCGCCCCGTTGGGGCCGGCCAGCAGACGGCCGGCAACACCGACCTTGATGGTCGTCGTGCCGGAGGCGTCGGTGCGGCATTCGCGGGCGAACTTGCGGATGGAGCCCTGGAAGCGGATGGCGCTGTAGTCGCCCTCCTTGCCCTTCTCGAACACGGCCAGCATCTGCGTGCCGTCGCGCACCTGCACTTCCGGACAGACGGCGACCACCGCGAATTTCTCCAGGCCCTCCTGCTCCGCCTTCGGATCGGGACCGCCGGCGACCAGCGATCGGGCGGAGAAGCCGCCCTCCGAGGAACAGGCCGAAAGCGCGAGCGCCAGCGCAAGCGCCGACAAGGTTTTACCGCTGAAACCGCCAGAGATCATGAGAGCCTCACCTCCGCTGCGCCGCTTCCATAGCACGCGATACCGGCCTTGGCGACTCGTTCCGCGCCGCTCGCGGCGGGGCGTCGGACGTCCGCCTTTCCCTTGACATCATCGGGGCAAACCCTGCTATTCCGCAGCCATGCGAGACGAGGTGCCGCCGGTGACCAAGCCGAAGCTCAAGATCCTGCTCTGCGCGCCGCGCGGCTTCTGCGCCGGCGTCGACCGGGCAATCCAGATCGTCGATCTGGCGCTCGCCCGCTATGGCGCGCCGGTCTACGTGCGGCACGAGATCGTCCACAACAAATACGTCGTCGAGGAACTCAGGGCCAAGGGCGCGGTGTTCGTCGAGGAGTTGGACGAGATCCCCGACACCACGCAGCCGGTGATCTTCTCGGCGCATGGCGTGCCGCGCTCGGTACCGGCCGCCGCCGCCGCCCGCAACCTGTTCCAGCTCGATGCCACCTGCCCGCTGGTCACCAAGGTGCACCGCGAGGCGGAAATCCACCACAGGAAGGGCCGCCACGTCATCCTGATCGGCCATGCCGGCCACCCGGAGGTGATCGGCACCATGGGCCAATTGCCCGAGGGCTCGGTGACGCTGATCGAGACCGTCGACGACGTCGGCAAGCTCCGCTTCCCCGAGGGCACCATCCTTTCCTACACCTCGCAGACCACACTCTCCGTCGACGACACCAAGGCGATCGTCGAGGCGCTGTCCGCCCGCTTCCCGGAGATCGTGCCGCCGCACAAGAGCGACATCTGCTACGCCACCACCAACCGTCAGGCCGCCGTGCGCGAGGTGGCGCCGAAGGTCGACGCCATGCTGGTGGTGGGGGCGCCCAACTCGTCCAACTCGCAGCGGCTGCGCGAAGTCGCCGCCCGCGAGGGCTGCGCCCGCGCCTTCCTGATCCAGCGGGCCTCCGATCTCGACTGGGAGGCGCTGGCCGGCATCGGCACGCTCGGCATCACCGCCGGCGCCTCGGCGCCGGAAATCCTCGTCGAGGAGATCATCGACGCCTTCGCCGCCCGCCACGACGTTTCCGTCGAGACCGTGCGCACGGCCGAGGAAACGATCGCCTTCACCCTGCCCCGCCAGTTGCGCGACATGACCGGCCAAGACGGCCCGGAGGTCTAGAATGGCCGTCTACACGGACGTTTCCGACGAGGAACTCGCCGATTTCCTGACCCGCTACGACATCGGCGCCCTGGTTTCCTGCAAGGGCATCGCCGAGGGCGTCGAGAATTCCAACTTCCTTCTCGGCACCGAGGCCGGCCGCTACATCCTGACGCTCTACGAGAAGCGGGTGAACGAAGCCGACCTGCCGTTCTTCCTCGGCCTGATGGACCACCTCGCCGGCCGCGGCATCACCTGCCCTGAGCCGATCCGCGACCGCGATGGCAAGGCGCTGGGGCGTCTGGCCGGCCGTCCCGCCACCATCGTCAGCTTTCTCGACGGCATGTGGGTGAAGCGGCCGGAGGTCGGCCATTGCGGCCAGGTCGGCGAGGCGCTGGCCCGCCTGCACAAGGCCGGCGAAGGCTTTCAGATCCGCCGCCGCAACGGCCTCGGACCGGACGGCTGGCCGCCGCTCTACGCCGGCAGCGCCGCCCGCGCCGACGAGGTGCTGATCGGGCTCGGCAGCGAGATCGAGACCGAACTCGCTTACATCGCGGCCCATTGGCCGAAGGGCCTGCCGGAGGGCGTCATCCACGCCGACCTGTTTCCCGACAACGTGTTCTTCCTGAAGGGGCGGCTCTCCGGCCTGATCGACTTCTACTTCGCCTGCAACGACTTCCTCGCCTACGACCTCGCCATCTGCCTCAACGCCTGGTGCTTCGAGCCGGACGGCGCCTTCAACGCCACCAAGGGCCGGGCGATGCTGACCGGCTATACCAGCGGCCGGCCACTCAATGCAGCCGAGATCGCGGCGCTGCCGGTGCTCTGCCGCGGCGCGGCGCTGCGCTTCCTGCTCACCCGCCTCTACGACTGGCTGATGACGCCGGCCGGCGCGCTTGTACGCAAGAAGGACCCGCTCGAATACTACCGGAAGCTGCGTTTCCACCGCACGGCGGCCAATGCCGCCGCCTACGGTCTCGAACTCATCGGAGACGGCGCGTGAGCGGCGGGCGGCGCGTCGCCGTCTATACCGACGGCGCCTGCTCGGGCAATCCGGGACCGGGCGGCTGGGGGGCGATCCTCGTCTACGGCGACAAGCGCAAGGAGCTTTGCGGCGGCGAGCAGCTCACCACCAACAATCGCATGGAGCTGACCGCCGCCTGCATGGCGCTCGAGGCGCTCACCCGCCCCTGCGCGGTCGATCTCTACACCGACAGCCAGTATGTGAAGGGCGGCATCACCGGCTGGATTTTTGGCTGGAAGAAGAACGGCTGGAAGACCGCCGACAAGAAGCCGGTGAAGAACGCCGACCTCTGGCAGCGGCTCGAGGAGGCGCGCGCCCGCCACAGCGTCGAGTGGCACTGGGTGAAGGGCCACGCCGGCCACGACATGAACGAGCGCGCCGACGAGCTGGCCCGTCAGGGCATGGCGCCGTTCAAGCCGGGCTACGTGCCGCCGCCGACGGGAGACGAAGATGCCGCATGATCCGGCGCCGACCCTGGTGGTCGCCAACCCGGTGGCCGGCAGCTTCAGCTACCGCCGGTTGATGCGGCTGGCCGCGCGGCTCGACCGGCTCGGCCATCGTTCCGACGTCCGGCTGACCCGTCATCCCGGCGAACTGACCGATATCGCCGCCGATCTGCCGGCCGGCGTGCGCACGCTGGTGGTGGGCGGTGGCGACGGCTCGATCAACGAGGCGATCACCGGCCTCGTCCGGCGCGAGGGCGACGCGCCCTCCCTCTCCATCCTGCCGTTCGGCACCGCCAACGTGCTGGCGCACGAGCTTGGCCAGCCGTTCTCGCCGGAGAAGCTGGCCGACCGCATCGCCGCCGGCCGCGCCGCGCCGCTTCACCTGGGCATGGTGGGCGAGCGGCCGTTCGCGCTGATGGTGTCGGCCGGCTTCGACGCCGACGTGGTGCACGCCGTCGACGGCGCCTTCAAGCGGCGCTGGGGCAAGCTCGCCTATGCCTGGCGCGGCCTCCGGCTGGCGCTGGCCCGCTCCGGCCGCGACGTGACGGTGACCGCCGACGGCGACACCATCCGCTGCCGGCTCGCCGTGGCGACGACGGCGCGCTTCTACGGCGGACCGCTCGCCATCACCGGCGCCACGCGAGCCACCGAGCCGGGCCTGCGCCTGGTGACGCTCGCCGACGACCGGCCGGCGACGCTGCTCCGCGCCGCCGTCGCCCTCGCCTTCGGACGGCTCGACCGGCTGGGCGCGGTGAGCGACCGGCCGGTGAGCGAGGTGCGCTTCTCCGGACCCGGCATCCGCATGCAGATCGACGGCGACCGCATGGAAACGACCGACGCGACGGTGCGCGCCGGCCGCGTCATTCCCGTCGTCGCCTGACCGATCAGAGCCGGTCGAGAATGCTGGGCGCTCCCGAACAGGTGGCTTCGCCGGGCTTCGGCTCGACCTGCAATTCCTTGACGACGCCGTCCTCGACGATTGCCGCGTAGCGGTTGGAACGGACGCCCATGCCGCCGGCCGTGAGATCGACGCTGAGGCCGGTCGCCTTGGCGAAGACCGCCGCGCCGTCGGCGAGGAAGACGATCCTGTCGCCGGCCCCCAGCGCGTCGCGCCAGGCGCCGAGCACGTAGGCGTCGTTGACCGCCGTCACCGCCACGGCATCGACGCCCTTGGCCCTGATCTCGTCGAACCGGTCGAGGAAGCCGGGTACATGGTTCTTCGAGCAGGTCGGCGTGAAGGCGCCGGGCACGCCCACCAGCACCACCTTCTTGCCGGCGAACACTTCGTCGGTGGTGATCTCCTTCTTGCCGCCATCGGCGGTGGGCGTCAGGAACGTGAAGGACGGCAGCTTGTCTCCAACCTTGATCATGGCGTTTCCTTTCGTCGTCACCGGGATACCACTGAGGGAATATACTTATTCGGTGACAGCGTCGAGACGGCGGACCACCTCGAAGGCGCCAGTCCGCTCGGCCAGCACGAAGCTCAGCTCGATGCCGTCGGCGCCTTTTGCGCCGGCCGGTCCCTCCAGCGCCACGACGAAGCGGCGTCGGCCGTTGTCCTCACCTGCCGGCTCGGGCGGCGCGGCGTACCACCTGACCGGGCCGGCGGCGAACAGGTCGACGAGGCGGCCGTCGTCGGTCACCGACACCTCGACTCGGCCCTTGCCGGCCTTTCGGTCGAAACGCACGGCATCGACGGCGAGCCGGCCGTCGTCGTGCCGGACCGGCACGCTTGCCGCGGCGGCGGCGATGGCGGCGGTTGCCTCGGGATCGGCGGCGGCCGCCGGCTCCAGCCGGGCCGAGACGTCAGCTTCGGCCGGAACGCAGACTTGCTCACAGAGGCCGTAAAGCACGCGCACGGCGAGCGTCACCGGCTCGCCCGGCCGGGCCGGAACGGCGCGGATCGGCAGCGTGAGGCGCCCTTGGTAGACCAACGACGTACCGGCGCCGTCGACGTGGCGGGCCGGCACCGGATAGTCGACGCTGAAATCCCCGAGGTTGGCGCTCTTGGCCACGTCGAAGATCGGCGGGATGCCGGCGTCGCCGGGATTGCGCCAGTAGGTGTGCCAGCCGTCGGGCAGATCGATCACCAGCGCCGCCCGGTATGCGCCATTCTCGATGCCGCCGGCGACGACGAGGCGCGACGCCACCGGCGGCGGCTCGAAAGCGGCGGCCGGCACAGCGGCAAGAAGCGACAACAGAAGCGCGAAACCCGGCAAACGCGGCGTATACAAGGCCATTCTCTCCATGGACGATCTGCGCTTTGATACCATCCGGCCGCCACGTCGCCCGCAAAAAAAGCGAGCCGCCACACGGGTCCGCTTCACATTGTCGTGGCCGGTCATCCACCCCCCTTTCCGCCGACAACGTTCTCATTTTCTTAAGGCCTTGCGGCTTTTATGAAATCTTACCGCACCAGCCGGCGAGGACGCCATGCGCCTGTCGATACAGAAATCGATCATCCTGGTCATCGCAACACTGAGCCTTGCTCTTCTCGCCCTCACCGGCGACGGTGTCTGGAACGCCTACCGCGCCTGGACGACGGCAAAGACGCTGCGCAACCTCGCCGGCGTCGAGCGCAGCCTGTTCGAGGCGGTGTCCAACTTCCGCGTCGAACGCGGCGACACGCCGTCGGTGCTTGCCCTGCCGCCCGAGCAGAGCGGCGACGCCCTGAAGGGGGTGACCGAGCGGCGGGCCGCCACCTCGGCCGGCCTCGACGCGGCGATCGCCGGCCTCGAGGCGCTGCGCGATACCGGCCTGAAGCCGGTGCTCGACGACATCACGGCGCGCCGCGATACGCTTCTCAAGCTGCGTGCCGCCGCCGACGCCGAAATCGCCAAGCCGCTGGCCGACCGCGACAACACGCTCGGCAAGACCTATCTCGCCGAGGGCGCCGACATTCTCGCCGCCATGGACAAGGCGACGGCCACCATCGAAGGGAACATCCAGACCATGGCGCCGGAGCTTGCCGCGCTGGTCAACATCCGCGCCCTTGCCTGGAGCGCCCGCAGCTATGCCGGCAGCTCGGTGACCGGCATGCTGCCGGCCATCACCGACAAGCGTCCCTTCCGCGAGGGCGAGGGTACCCCCGTCGCCGCCGCGCTTCGGCAGGCGCAGTCGCTGTGGGAACTGGTACGCGGCGTGGTCGTCACGCCCGGCATTCCCGAGACCATCCGCCAGAGCTTCGAGGCCGGCGACGCCGCCTTCTTCCAGGGCGACTTCCGCCAGCTCCAGGACGACCAGATCAAGAAGATGACCTCCTGGCAGCCGCCGAGCGTCAAGTTCGACGACTGGCGCCAGCAGGGCGCCAAGGCGACGGCAATGCTGGGCAACGTGACGGGCAGCGCCATCGACGCGCTGCGGACCGAGGCCGACCACTATGCGGCGAAGGCGACGCGGCAGCTGGCGACCGACGCCGGCCTGCTGCTGGCCACACTGCTGCTGGCGATCGGCGCCGCCGTCATCACCCGCGTCCGTCTGGGGCGGCCGATGGCGGCGATGACTGCCGCCATGGCGCGCCTCGCCGACAACGACACCTCCGTCGCCATTCCCGGCCTCGGCCGCAAGGACGAAATCGGCGCCATGGCCGCCGCTGTCGAGGTGTTCAAGACCAACGCCATCCGCGTCGGCGATCTGGCCCGCGAGGCCGGCGCCCGCGACGCCGCCGAGGCGGCCGAGCGGCAGCGGCTGCGCGACGAGACGGCTGCCGCCTTCGAGGCGACGGTCGGCGGCGTGCTGGCCAGGGTCGTCGCGGCCATCGAGCTGCTGCACCACTCGGCGGCGACGCTGACCGGCAACGCCGAGGAGACGGCAATGCAGGCCGCCTCGGCCGCCGCCGCCGCCAATCAGGCGACCGCCAACGTCCAGACCGTCGCCGGCGCCACCGAGGAGCTGTCGTCGTCGATCGCCGAGATCGGCACCCGCGTCGCTTCGTCCAGCGCCGTGGCGCGGGAGGCGCGCGACACGGCGGCCGGCACGCGCGACAACATCGCCAGCCTGCAGGCGGCGGCCGGCCAGATCGGCACCATCGTCGAGCTGATCCGGGCGATCGCCGAGCAGACCAACCTCCTCGCCCTCAACGCCACCATCGAGGCGGCGCGGGCCGGCGAGGCGGGGCGCGGCTTCGCCGTCGTCGCCGCCGAGGTGAAGCAGCTCGCCGACCAGACATCGAAGGCCACCTCGCAGATCGGCCAGCAGATCGGCGGCATCCAGTCGTCGACCGGCACCTCGGCCGCCTCGATCGGCTCGATCTCCGAGATCATCTACCGCCTCACCGAGATTTCCGGCGCCATCGCCACCGCCGTCGAGCAGCAGGGGTCGGCGGCGAGCGAGATCGCCCACAACGTCAGCGAGGCGGCGCGGGGAACCGCGGCGGTGTCGGAGAACGTCGAGGGTATCCGGCAGGCGTCGGAGCAGACCAGCACCGTCTCGGCCACCGTGCTGGCGGCCGCCGACGATCTCTCCGCCCAGGCCGGCGAACTCCGACGGGCGATGGACGGCTTCCTGGAGACGCTGCGCGCCGCCTGACGCCACAGAGATCGGGGAACGATGACGGGGAGACGGCGGCGGCCGCCTCCCCGCTCCGCTTTTCGTGCCTTGAATAATCGTCGGGGCGGTTCATATTGGCGAGGAGAACCACCTAACGCCGGACGCGCCATGGCAGGAAAGGCCAACTATCTCGACGGGAAGTTCCTGATCGCCATGCCGGCGCTCGACGAGGGCGATTTCTCGCGTGCCGTCATCTACATGTGCGCCCATTCGGCCGAGGGGGCGATGGGCCTGGTCATCAACAAGCCGCTCGACCACCTGTCGTTTCCCGACCTTCTGGTGCAGCTCGAGATCATACCCGACGAGAAGCGCATCCGCCTGCCGTCGGAGGCGCGGGCCATGCGCGTGCATCGCGGCGGCCCGGTCGACACCGGCCGCGGCTTCGTGCTGCATACCGCCGATTTCCATCTCGACGCGGCGACGCTGCCGATCTCCGAGGACCTGTCGCTGACCGCCACGGTGGAGATCCTGAAGGCGATCGCCGAGGGGCGCGGCCCCGAGCATTCGCTGCTGACGCTCGGCTATGCCGGCTGGGCGCCGGGCCAGCTCGAAAGCGAGATCCAGTCGAACGGCTGGCTGACCACCGATGCCGATCCCGAGATCATCTTCGGCGCCGCCGACGGCGAGCGCTATCGTCGGGCGCTCGCTACGCTCGGCGTCGACCTAGCCGCCCTGTCACCGACTAGCGGCCGGGCCTGATCAGCCGGCGGATTTTTCCCGTTCCACCGCCCGCCAGCCGATGTCGCGGCGGCAGAAGCCGTCCGGCCAGCGGATGCGGTCGACGGCGGTGTAGGCTTTCGCCTGCGCCTCGGTGACGCTGTCGCCGAGCGCGGTGATGGCGAGCACGCGGCCGCCGTTGGCGAGAACCGCCCCATCCTTCTCGGCCGTGCCGGCATGGAACACGGCAACATCCGGCAGGGCGCCGGCCTCGTCGAGGCCGTCGATGCGGCTGCCCTTCCGGTAGCTTCCTGGATAGCCGTCGGCGGCCATCACCACGGTCAGCGCCGTGCGCTCGTCGAAATTGGCGATGTTGCCGGACAGCCGGCTTTCGACGGAGGCCAGCATCAGTTCGAGGAGATCGGATTTCAGCCGCGGCAGCAGCACCTCGGTCTCGGGGTCGCCGAAGCGAACATTGTATTCGATCAGCTTGGGGCCGTCCGCCTCGATCATCAGGCCTGCGAACAGCACGCCGACGAAGGGCGTGCCGCGCTTCCTGAGGCAGCGCACCGTCGGTACGATGATCTCGTCCATGATGCGCATTTCCATCGCTTCATCGACCACCGGCGTCGGCGAATAGGCGCCCATGCCGCCGGTGTTGGGGCCGGTGTCGCCGTCGCCCACCCGCTTGTGGTCCTGGGCGGCGGCCAGCGGCAGCACGTCGAAGCCGTCGGTGATGGCGAAGAAGCTCGCCTCCTCGCCGATAAGGCAATCCTCGATCACCACCTCGGCGCCGGCCGCCCCGAAGGCGCCGGCAAAGCAGGCGTCGACGGCGGCGAGCGCCTCCTCCACGGTCGTCGCCACCACGACGCCCTTGCCGGCGGCGAGGCCGTCGGCCTTGACGACGATCGGCGCGCCGCGTGCCTCGACGTAGGCGCGGGCCGACGCGGCGTCCGCGAAGCGGCCGTAGGCGGCGGTGGGGATGCCGGCCTCGGTGCAGAGTTCCTTGGTGAACGCCTTGGAGCCCTCGAGCCGCGCCGGCTCCTTCTTCGGGCCGAATGCCTTGATGCCGACCGCTTCGAGATCGTCGACGAGGCCGGCGACCAGCGGCGCCTCCGGGCCGATCACCACGAAATCCACCATCTCGGCCTTGCAGAAGGCGATCACCGCCGCGTGGTCGGCCGGATCGAGCGCCGCCAGATCGGCCAGGGCAGCGATGCCGGCGTTGCCGGGAGCGCAGGTGAGGCGCGTCAGCTTCGGCGAGCGGCGAAGGGCGGCGGCGATGGCGTGTTCGCGTCCGCCGGAACCGATGAGGAGCACGTGCATCTTGGGGCCTTCCGCGTCGTCGAACTGATGCCGGGCGCCTTACCATGATGCGCCGGCGCGCGAAAGACCGCATGACCGATTCGCGCGAGGATGCTGTCGCGCGCCGGCAGCGGGAAGGCTAAGCTCGCCGCATGAACACGCCTGATTCCGACGATATCGTCATCCCCGACGCCAAGCGCGGCAACTGGGTCGACCGGTGGCTGCCGGCGCCGCTCAAGCCCTATGCGCAGCTCGCCCGGTGGGACCGGCCGATCGGCTGGTGGCTGCTGCTCCTGCCGTGCTGGTGGTCGCTGGCGCTGGCGAGCGGGGCGGCCGGCCTTCCCTACCCTTCGCCCTGGTACGCCTTGCTGTTCTTCGTCGGCGCGGTGGCGATGCGCGGCGCCGGCTGCACCTACAACGACATCGTCGATCGCGACATCGACGCCGCCGTGGCGCGGACGCGGGCGCGGCCGATCCCCTCGGGCCGGGTGAGCGCGACGGCCGCCGTCGGCTTCCTCGTGCTGCAGGCGCTGGTCGGCCTTGTCGTGCTGTTGCAGTTCGACCGTTACTCGATCGTCGTCGGCCTCTGCTCGCTGGTGCCGGTGGTGATCTATCCGTTCATGAAGCGGATCACCCATTTCCCGCAGGCGGTGCTCGGCCTGTCCTTCTCCTGGGGCGGGTTGATGGGCTGGAGCGTGGTGTTCGGCCGGCTCGACGCGCCGGCCTTGCTGATCTACGCGGCGGCCATTCTCTGGACCTTCGCCTACGACACCATCTACGCCCATCAGGACCGCGAGGACGACGCGCTGATCGATCTCGGCTCGACGGCCCGCTATTTCGCGGAGACGACGCCGCGCCTCCTCACCGTCTGCTACGGCGCGGCGGTGCTGCTCTTGGGCGTCGCCTTCTACCTTGCCGACGCGCGCATCGTCGCCTACGTCGGCCTCGCCGCCTTCGCCCGGCAACTCGCCTGGCAGGTGGAGAAGTTCGACGCCGACGACGGCGCGTTGTGCCTGAAGCTGTTCAAGTCCAACCGCGACGCCGGGCTGATCCTGACGGCCGGCCTGGTGATCGACGGCTTCCTGAAGGCGATGTGAAGCTCACTCGTAGCTGGTGATCTCGCGGCAGCCGCGCAGCACCGGCATGTCACCGCCGGCGCCCACCTTGCGGCGGACCAGGAAGCGCGGCCGGCGGGCGGCCATCTGGGCATGGCGGCGGCGCGGCGCCGGCTCGCCGATGGGAACGCCGACGATCGGGCCGACCCGTTCCACCGTACCCGAGGTGTTGACCAGCAGCATCGGCAGGCCGAGCCGGTCGGACCAGCCCTGCCAGTCGGCGGCGGCGGCCTCCATGTCGCGCGTCACGGTGAGCGGAATGGAGAGAGCCGGATCGCGGTGGTGCAGCTCGACGTGGGCGACGAGGTCGCCGGCCTCGTTCGGCTCGATCCTGACCGACACGCCCTCGAAGGCGGCGAACGGCAGGCTCAGCGTCAGCGGCAGGCCTGACAGGTCGCGACGGACGACCACGCCGTCGTCGTCCATGTAGATGGCGGCCTCCTGCACCGGCCGGCCGGCCGGGCCGACGTTGACGCACCACTTGGCCGGCAGATGGCCCGGATCGAGCCTCAACGCCGTCTTCAGGCCCAGGGGAGTGGCTCCCGTCATGGTTTTCGCCTCACTCTGAAATCTTTTGACTATCCCTGTCGGGCCGGGCGTCTTTTTTCGCGCCCGATCCCGAAACCATGGCCAGCATAGGACCGGCACCACCCCCGGCGGCTTAAGGGATTGGGTAAACTTTTTCTCGATTTTTGAGAGGGTTAGCGGAATCTGAAGCGCCAATTCGCGGCACGGCGTCAACCCTCGGTCAATCTTCCTTGACGGCGGGCGACGATCGGCCTCCCAATGCGTCCGGCGCGAAAGGCCTTTGCCGCCAGTCGTTTGCCGGACTTCCGGCGGAGAGCGAGAGACAAGAGATGGTTTCCGGCCGGCAAGGAGTTGCCGCAATTCTGTAGGAGGAAGACGGCCGCAAGACTTGTCGGCCGCGCCCCCCGGCCCTAAACACGTGAACCCACCCCGAACGGAACGGACACCATGAGCGATCTCGTCGACCTGGAGAAGCTGACCGGGCAGGCCGCCCGCCTCGTCGAAGCGGCGCGCACCGCCGGCGCCGACGCTGCCGACGCCGTCGCCGTCCGCTCCGTCAATCAGGTGGCCAGCGTTCTGAAGGGCAAGGTCGAGAAGATCGAACACGCCGAGAACGACGACTTCGGCCTGCGCGTCTTCGTTGGCAACCGCAACGCCACCATCTCGGCGACGCTCGGCGCCGACGTCGAGGCGCTGGCCGCCCGCGCCGTCGCCATGGCGCGCGCCGCGCCGGCCGACCGCTTCGCCGGCCTTGCCGACCCGGCCCTGCTCGCCGCCTCATGGCCCGATCTCGACCTTCTCGACGAGACACCGGTGTCCGCCACCGACCTCGGCGAGCGCGGCAAGGCGATCGAGGCGGCGGCGATGGCCGTCGACGGCGTCACCAATATCGCCGGCGCCAGCGCCTACTGGGCGCGCGGCGGCATGGCGCTGGTCACCTCCTCCGGCTTCTCCGGCGCCTATGAGTCCTCCGGCCACGGCCATTCGGTGGCGGCGATCGCCGGCTCCGGCACCGGCATGGAGCGCGACTGGGATTCCTCCTCGAAGACGCATCTCGCCGACGTCGAGAGCGCCGAGGTGGTCGGCCGGCGGGCTGGTAATCGCGCCGTGCGCCGTCTCAATCCGCGCCAGGTCACGACGCAGACGGCCACCGTCGTCTACGATCCGCGCGTCGCGACGAGCCTGATAGGCGCGCTGATCGGCGGCATCTCCGGCGCCGCCATCGCCCGCAAGTCGTCCTTCCTGAAGGACAAGCTCGGGGAAAGGCTGTTCGCGCCGGGCATCCGCATCACCGACGATCCCCATCGCCGGCGCGCCCCCGGCTCGCGACCCTTCGACGGCGAGGGCGTCGGCGGTGCGCCGCTCGACCTCGTCGCGGACGGCGTCCTGCAAACATGGCTGCTCGATAGCGCCACGGCGCGCGAACTCGATCTCGCCACCAATGGCCGGGCCGGCCGCGGCACCGGCTCGCCGAGCCCGTCGTCGACCAACGTCCTCCTGCATCCGGGCGCCGTGTCGCCGCAGGAGCTGATCGCCTCGGTTGGCATTGGCCTCTACGTCACCGACTTCATCGGCCACGGCGCCAACCTCGTCACCGGCGACTATTCGCGCGGCGCCGCCGGCTTCTGGATCGAAAACGGCGAGATCGCCTATCCGGTGGCCGAGATCACCGTCGCCGGCAATCTCCTGTCGATGTTCCGCGAACTGGTGCCGGCCGACGACATCGAGTTCCGCTCCGCCTTCACCGCGCCGACGCTGGCCATCGGGGGACTGACCATTGCCGGCCGCTGACAGCGCCCGCATCGACGAGGACGTCGAGCTGCTGTCGGATGCGGCGCGCGCCGCCGCCGGCATCGGCCTTTCCTTCTTCCGCCGCGATCCGCGCGTCTGGAAGAAGGACAACGACTCGCCGGTCAGCGAGGCCGATCTCGCCATCGATCGCTTCCTGAGGGAGCGCCTTCTCGCCGCCCGCCCCGACTACGGCTGGCTGTCCGAGGAGACCGAGGACGATCCGGCCCGGCTCGGTTGCCGGCGGCTGTTCGTGGTCGATCCGATCGACGGCACGCGCGGCTTTCTCGCCGGCTCCGACCAGTGGACCATCTCGCTGGCCGTCGTCGAGGACGGACGGCCGCTGGCAGCGGCACTGCTGCAGCCGTCGGTGAGCCGACTTTATACGGCCGGCCAGCGGCGCGGTGCCTTCCTCGACGGCGAGCGGCTGCGCCTGCAGGCGCGGCCGAGCCTCGCCGGCGTGCGCGTCGCTGGGCCGGCGGCGCTGATCTCGCGGCTGTCGCGGCCGGTGCCGACGCTCCGGAGCCGCGGCTATGTCGCCTCGCTGGCACTGCGCATCGCCATGGTCGCCGACGGCACGCTCGATCTCGCCTTCGCCCGCGGCGGCGCCCACGACTGGGACATTGCCGCCGCCGACCTCATCCTCGCCGAGGCGGGCGGCGCGCTGGAGACGCTGGACGGCGCCACTATCACCTACAACCGGCCGGCCGCCACCCACGACGGCCTGATCGCCGGCCTGCCGGAGCTGACACGTGCCGCAGCGGCCGCCATCGGCCCCTACTGACTTCCCTCTCTTGCAAAAACCGCCGGGCTTGACGAAAAGAGGGAAACCGGCTCCCGCAGAAGGCGATCTCCTCCATGACGACCGAAGTGACGTCGAAACAACTGCTTCATCTGGTGATCGGCGGCGAGATGAAGGCGCTCGATTCGACTGAGTTCGCCGACCTCGGCGCCATCGACGTCGTCGGCGTGTTCCCGAACTACGCCGCCGCCTACGCCGCCTGGAAGCAGAAGGCGCAGGCCACCGTCGATCAGGCGCAGACCCGCTATTTCATCGTCCACCTGCACCGCCTCCTGGATCCGTCGACCTGATGCGAACCGCCGCGCTCCCGGAGACTCCGCTTGCGACTTGACCGGAAGATCCTCGACAGCGCGGTGCTGAGCCGCGGCCTGTCGCACCTCCTCGCCTGGTACGTGCTGACGGTCTTCCGCACCGCCAGGCTGACGATCGTGCCGCCCGACGCCTTCGACGTGGCGCGGGCCGAGGCGCCTGCAATCTTCACCTTCTGGCACGGCCTCGCCATGATGTCGCCGGTCGCGGTGCCGCGCGATCTGCCGATCGTGCCGATGATCGCCCGCAACGCGGCGGCCGGCGTGGTGGCTGGCGCCGTCGGCACGCAAGGCATCCGCAGCATCCGCGCCTCCGGCGCCCAGAATACCCGCTCCACCCGCAAGAAGGGCGGCGCCGCCGGCTTCCGTCAGGCGCTGCGCGAGCTTGCCGCCGGCAATTCGGTGCTGATGACCGCCGACGTGCCCAAGGTGGCACAGATATCGGGCAAGGGCGTCATCCAGCTCGCCCGGCTGTCCGGCCGGCCGATCATCCCAATCGCCTACGTGTCGCGCTTCGGCCTGCGCTTCAACAACTGGGACCGCATGGTGGTCGACCTGCCCTTCTCGCCGGTCACCCTCCGCCACGGCGCGCCGATCCGCGTGCCGGCCGACGCCGACGACGAGACGGTCGAAAGGCTGAGGCTTGAGCTTACCGGGGAGCTTGATCGGATCACCCAAGACGCCTACCAACGCACGGGAATCGCCGACAAGTTCCGCCCAGGCCCCTACACGCCGGACCCATCCGCCGATGGCTGATCTCGGAGACGCGCTGCTCTCGATGTGGACCGCCCTGACCCGGCTCGCCGGGCCGCTCGGCATGGCCATCGTCGGCGTGCGTCGGCACCGCGGCAAGGAGGACCCGGCCCGCTCCTCCGAGCGGCTCGGCCGCCCCTCCGCCGCCCGGCCGGACGGGCCGCTCGTCTGGGTGCACGCCGTTAGCGTCGGCGAGGCGATGGCGGCGATGCCGGTGATCGACCGGTTGATCGCCGGCGGCACCGGCGTGCTGGTCACCACCGTCACCACCACCTCGGCGGCGCTGGTCGGCCATCGCCTGCGGCCGGGGTTGATCCACCAGTTCGCGCCTCTCGACCTCGCCGGCCCGGTCGACCGCTTCCTCGGCCACTGGCGGCCCGACCTCGCCCTGTTCGTCGAGAGCGAGATCTGGCCGGTGTCGATCGCCCGGCTTGCCGATCATGGCATCCCCCTGGTGATCGCCAACGCCCGGCTGTCGCCGCGCTCCTTCCGTGGCTGGCGGCGGGTGGTGCCGGCGGCGCGGGCGGTATTCCGGCGCATGTCGCTGGTGCTCGCCCAGACCGACGACGACGCGGCGCGCTTTTCCCGCCTCGGCGCACCCGACGTGGCGACCTTCGGCAACATCAAGTTCGATGCCGGCCTGCCGGATGCCGGCATGTCCGATCTCGCGGCGCTGGAGGCCGGCATCGGCGGCCGGCCGCTGCTGCTTGCCGCCTCCACCCACCCCGGCGAGGACGAGGTGGTGCTCTCCGCCTTCCTGAAGCTCCGGGAGAAGCGCCCCGAGGCGCTGCTCGCCATCGTGCCGCGCCATCCGGTGCGCGGCGCCGACATCGCGCTGCTCTCCGAGGCAGCCGGCCTTGCGACGCGGCGACGCAGCATCGGCGAACTGCCCGACACCGATACCCTCGTCTACGTCGCCGACACGCTCGGCGAGCTTGGCGCCTTCTTCCGCCTGTCGACCGTGGTGCTGATGGGCGGCACCTTCATTGCCGGCATCGGCGGTCACAACCTGATCGAGCCGGCCCGGCTCGGCGCGGCGGTGGTCAGCGGCCCGCATTTCTCCAACTGGCTCGACATCTACGCCGCCTTCGCCGATGCCGGCGGCCTTGCCATCGTCCGGACGCCGGACGAGCTGACCGAGGCGGTGCTCGCCCTCCTCGACGACCCCAGCCGCCGGGCCGCCCAGGCGGCGGCAGCCGAGCGGGTGGTGGCCGGTTCGGCCGGCGCGGTCAGCCGCACCATCGAGGCGATCGCGCCGCTGATCGGCGGCGCGCCGGGCGGCAAGCGATGCTGACTCCGACCTTCTGGTGGAAACGCAAGGGTCTCACCGCCCTGCTGCTCTGGCCGATCGGTCTCATCTACGGCGCCATCACGGCGCGCCGCATGAGCCGGCCGGGCGGCGCCGAGCCGCCGCTGCCGCTGATCTGCGTCGGCAATTTCGTGGCCGGCGGCGCCGGCAAGACGCCGACCGCCATCGCGCTTGCCCATTCGGCCCGGTCGGCCGGGCTCGATCCCTGTTTCCTGACGCGCGGCCATGGCGGCCGTCTCAAGGGACCGCTGTTGGTCGACATCGACCGCCACACCGCCCGCGACGTCGGCGACGAGGCGCTGCTGCTCGCCCGCGTGGCGCCGACCGTAGTGTCGCGCCGTCGCGCCGCGGCCTTCCGGCTGCTGAGGGCCACGGGCACCGACCTCTGCATCATGGACGACGGCTTCCAGAACCCGTCGGTGAAGAAGACCTTCAGCTTCGTGGTGGTGGACGGCGCCGTCGGCGTCGGCAACGGCTTCGCCATACCGGCCGGGCCGCTCAGGGCGCCGCTCAAGCGGCAGATGCTCTCCGCCGACGCGGTGATCGTCTACGGCGGCAGCGAGCCCGGCCAGCGGATCGTCCGCAAGGCGGCCCGCGCCGGCAAGCCGGTGTTCCGCGCCGACCTCGTCGCCAACGCGCCGCCGGCCGCGCCGCACCGCCGGCTTTACGCCTTCGCCGGCATCGGCCGGCCGGAGAAATTCTTCCGCTCCCTGGAGGACGAGGGCTATCGGCTCGCCGTCCGGCGCGCCTTCCCCGATCACCATCCCTACAGCCTTGCCGAACTGACGTGCCTCCTCGACGACGCCGACACGTTGGACGCCGTGCCGGTCACCACCGAGAAGGACGCCGTGCGGCTGCCGCCCGGCATCGCCGGCAGCAACTGGTCGCGTGATCGCGTCGCGGTGTTCGGCGTGCATACGCGCTTCGCCGAGGAGCGGGCCGTCGGCGCGCTGCTTCTCGACATCCGCCGGCGCTGGATGGCGCGGCATTTCAGCTAAGAGCATCCGCCCGAAAAGTTGCAGACTTTTCGGATAAGCGGATGCCGAAGAAAGAGATGCGGGCGAAAATCAGCGGGCGCCGGTATGACGGCGATAGGCGGTGAGCGCCGCCTCGGCGTCGATGTAGGGCTCCTGATGCTCGGCGGACCAGTATTTCAGGTCCTGCAGCAGGATCGGCCGGCCAGTGATCGCGCAGCGGACGTAGTTGCCGTTGCGGAGGATCTGATAGTCGCCGTCGAGGTAGCGGATCTGCGCCTCGCCGCCGCCGAAGGGGGGGTCCATGCTGTTCAACATGAGAGGTGAATAACCTCCGCCCGTCCGTCGCGCAAGGGGATCATGCCCTCGCGGCGAGGCTGTCGATCGACCGGCGGGCCAGCCAGAGGGCCGGCAGACCGAACAGCGCGGCGCCGATGCTCCACCAGAGGATGACGGCGTCGGCGCTGCCCTGCCAGACGCCGAGCCAGCAGAAGGGCAGCGTGCCGATCGTCGCCCGCCCCCAGTTGAAGATCGTCGAGTGCGAGGCGAAGCCGAGGTTGTTGAAGGCGGCGTTGGCGACGAACAGCGCGCCGGTGAAGATGAAGGTCGGCGCCGCCCACAGGCAGTAGAAGGCGATCATTTCCGCCACCCGGCCGGTGGCATGGAAGGCCCAGTTGATGGCGTCGGTGCCGAGAAACAGCAGGAGCCAGATGACGGCGACGTAGATCGCCGTGAACAGGGTGCTGTCGGCGAGCGTCTTGCGGACGCGGTCGAAGCGGCGGGCGCCGACGTTCTGGCCGAAGATGGCGCCGACCGAGCCGGTCAGCGCGAAGATGCCGGCAAAGCACAGCGGATAGATGCGGCCGATGATCGACCAGCCGGCCACCGCCTCGGTGCCGAAGCGGGCGACATAGGCGGTGACCAGCATGTTGCTGACCGGCGTCGCCAGATTGGTCAGGATGGCCGGGAAGGCGATGGAAAGAATCGGCCCGACGTCGCGGCGCACGTCCTCGACGGTCGGCCAGGCCAGCGCGCTGAGGCGCGGCACCAGGCCGTACCAGCCGACGGCCAGCGCCACGAAGCGCACCAGCACCGTGACGATGGCGGCGCCGGTGACGCCGAGATCGAGACCGAAGATGAAGATCGGGTCGAGCAGGGCGGTGGCGGCAGCGCCGGCGAGGTTGATCCACAGCGTCATGCGCGGCGCGCCGAAGGCCATCAGCGCGCCGCCCATCGCCATGGAAAGCGCCAGAAGCGGCATGCCGAACATGGCGATCAGCAGGAAATGACGCGTCACCTCCAGCTCGCGCCCCTCGGCGCCAAGCAGCCTCAGACAGGGGTCGAGCACGGCGAGGAGCGCCAGCGCCACGGCTGAAGTGGCGATGAAGGAAACGATCAGGCCGGAGGTGGCGACGCGACGGGCGGCGGCCCGGTTGCCGGCGCCGATATGGCGGGCGGTCAGCGCCGTCACGCCGATCGAGAAGCCGATGCCGACCGACACGACGACGAACAGCACGGCGCCGGCATAGCCCATCGCCGCCGTCAGCGCCTCATCGCCGAGCATGGAGATGTAAAGGAGGTTGACGAGGTCGACGGAGAAGATGGCCATCAGCCCGAGCGAGCCGAGAGCGGTCAGCGCCACCACGTGGCGGAACACCGGCCCTTGCACATAAGCGGCATCGGGGGGCAAATAGGCCTCGGTCGTCATGCAATTCCCCTAGGGCGTTTCCGGCGAAATCGGCTTCACCGGAAATGCTCTATCTATTTGTTTCAACGCAACTCCGGGCGCAAAGCCGGCTCCAGCCCTTGCAGGACCGGCGGCGTGCCTTCACTTCAGGAGGTCGTCGGTAGCATCCTGAAGATCCTGAATTTGGCAGCTGTCCTCGCCGGTGATGCCGGTGCAGACCTCGACCGAGCCGCGGTGAATCATGTCGACGGCGACGAACAGGATCACCGCGAGGCCGATCCAGGCGATCCAGCGGAAGCGGTGCAGCAGGCGGGCGATCAGCGTGGCGGCGGCACCCATCAGGCCGACCGACAGCAACAGCCCGACCACCAGCACTTCGACGTGGTCGCGCGCCGCGCCGGCCACCGCCAGTACGTTGTCGAGCGACATCGAGACGTCGGCGACGATGATCTGTGTCAGTGCCTGGCGGAAGGTCTTGCCGGCCGCCACCGGCGTCGCGTCGCAGGCCGCCGCGTCGAGCGCCTGCTCGGCCGCCTCGACGCCGCGCGCCTCCTCGTGGCGGCTCGACCGGATCTCGCGGAACATCTTCCAGCAGACCCAGAGCAGCAGCACGCCGCCGGCCAGCGTCAGACCGACGACGGCCAGCAGATGCGTGGTGATGATGGCGAAGAATATGCGCAGGGCGACGGCGCCGCCGATGCCCCAGAAGATCACCTTGCGGCGGATGGAGGGGTCGACGCCGGCCGCCGCCATGCCGACGACGATGGCGTTGTCGCCGGCCAGCACCACGTCGATAAACACGACCTGAGCCAGGGCGGCGAGTTCGACCGACAGGAAATCCATTGAGAGCACGGCGTCCGTCCGCAGCTTAGTCGGCGAGACGCCGAGACCGGCCGGACAGGTTTCCGACCGCCGGTGAGGTAGGACGTCCCGGCGGAAATTTCAATGCCCGCGCCGGCGTTTCAGCCAGCCATCGTCATTTCTGTCGAGAGCAGGCCGGCATCGACGAGCGTCGCCTCCAGTGCCTTGGGCGTGGTGAAGACGGCGGCACGGAGGCCGGCGGCGCGGGCGCCCTCGACATTCTCCGGCAGGTCGTCGACGAAGAGGGTCTCCTCGGGCGTGAAGCCGAGTTGCCCGAGCGCCCGGCGGAACACCTCCGGATCGGGCTTCAGGGTCGAGAAGGACGAGGACACCAGGAAGCGATCGCCGACAAGGCGCGCCAGCTCCGGCGCCAGCGTTTCCCGGTAGAGGTGGACGAGCGGACCATTGTTGGTGAGCACGGCGACCGTCAGTCCCGAGGCGATCAGCCGTTCGATCAGGGCGAGCGTGCCGGGGATGAGGCGCATGCCGCGCCGCCGCGCCTCCACCCAGTCGGCAACCGACAGGGAACAGCCGAGACGGTCGCACCAGGAGGCGATGTACAGCTCCGGCGTCGGGAAGGCGCCGCCGTCGGCGGCCGCCTCCAGCCCCTCGCCCCAGACGCGGTCGTTGATGAAGACGGGATCGAGGCCGGTGACGGTGGCGAGATGGGCGATGCGGTCGGCGCGCGTATAGACGTAGACCACGTCGTCCATGTCGAACAGCACGAGACGGACAGGTGTTGCCATGGGTCAGGTCGCCGTGCCGCCGACGGTGACCGCGTCGATCCTCAGCGACGGCTGGCCGACCCCAACCGGCACGCTCTGGCCGGCCTTGCCGCACATGCCGATGCCGCGGTCGATCTCCAGATCGTTGCCGATCATCGACACGCGCTTCATCGCCTCCGGGCCGTTGCCGATCAGCATGGCGCCCTTGATCGGCTCGCCGACCTTGCCGTCACGGACCCGGTAGGCCTCGGTGCAGTCGAACACGAACTTGCCGGAGGTGATGTCCACCTGACCGCCGGAGAAGGAAACGGCGTAGATGCCGTCCTTGACCGAGGCGATGATCTCCTCGCGGCTCTTGTCGCCCGAAAGCATGTAGGTGTTGGTCATGCGCGGCATCGGCACGTGGGCGTAGGACTGGCGGCGGCCATTGCCGGTCGACGCCACGCCCATCAGCCGGGCGTTCTGGCGGTCCTGCATGTAGCCGACGAGACGGCCATCCTCGATCAGCACGGTCTGGCGGCCGGGCGTGCCCTCGTCGTCGATGGTGATCGAGCCGCGGGCGTCGGCCAAGGTGCCGTCGTCGACGATGGTGACGCCCTTCGAGGCCACCTGCTCGCCCATCAGGCCGGCGAAGGCCGAGGTCTTCTTGCGGTTGAAGTCGCCTTCGAGGCCGTGACCGACCGCCTCGTGCAGCAGCACGCCGGTCCAGCCGGGGCCGAGCACGACGTCGAAGGTGCCGGCCGGTGCCGGCCTGGCGTCGAGATTGACCAGCGCCTGCCTGAGCGCTTCGTCGACGGCGTGCTGCCAGCGCTCGGGCGTGATGAAGCCGTCGAGCGCCAGCCGGCCGCCCTCGCCGTAGGAACCGCTTTCCTGCCGGTCGCCCTGACCGGCGATCAGCGACACGTTGACGCGCACCAGCGGCCGCACGTCGCGCAGGCGGAGGCCGTCGGCGCGGATGATCTCGACCACCTTGTGGCTGGTGGTGATCGACGCCGTCACCTGCCGCACGCGCGGGTCGCGGGCGCGCGCCCAGGCGTCGATCTCCGACAGCAGCGTCACCTTGTCGGAGAAGGCCGGGGTGTGCAGCGGATTGACGTCGCCGTAGAAGCGGCGGTTGGTGGCCTGCGGCGGCTCGGCGATCATGCCGGAATGGCCGGTCGAGACCGCCTTCACGGCGTCGGCGGCGCGGCGCAGCGCCTTTTCCGAGAGGTCGTCGGCGTGGGCGTAGCCCACCGCTTCGCCGGCCACGGCGCGCAAGCCGAAGCCCTGGTTGACGTCGTAGGTGGCGGTCTTCAGGCGGCCGTTGTCGAAGGTCAGCGCCTCGCCCTCCGACCGTTCCAGATAAAGCTCGCCGTCGTCGGCGCCGGCCAGCGCGTCGGCGACGAGGCGCCGCGTCGCCTCGGGATCGAGGCCGGCGAGCGCGAGAAGGTCATGGGAGTCGGTCATCGGCGGCAGCGTCCCGTCAAAAGGAGGGTTCATCCCTCCATAAAAGCAAACGCCCGGCGGCTCCAGCCTTTACGGAGCCCCGGACGCGCAAGATGTCGTGTTTCCGGCCGGGCGCCGCAAGGGCCGCCCGTCACGGCAGGGCGTCGAAGCCTTCCTTGAAGCCCTTCAGCGAGATCGGGATACCGATGCCGTCCTCGGGCGAATCGTAGATGATGAACAGCGCCTTGCCGCCGGTCTCCAGCTGGTTGACGAGGTCGTCCTGCAGCACCACCTCGGCATAGCAGCCGCGCGCCCGGCAGCGGACGAAGCCGACGCGGCCGATGTCCTTGTCGTCGATCCTGAGGCCGAGTCCGGCCATCAGGTAGACGCCGAGCGGGGCGAGGACGCGCATGATCTTCGCCTTCTTGTCGACCGTCTTCACGATCAGCACGGAAAGGCCGATGTTGTCGCGATCCTCGGCGGTGACGTTCTGCACCATGGCGCACTGCTTGTCGCGGGCGCCGACCGGCTGGTCGCAACGGATCTGCCAGTCGCCGTGCACGGACTCGACCTTGCCGTCGACGAATTCCTGCGCCGAGGCCATCGACAGCGTCGCCGGCAGCGAGCCGAGGGCGAGAAGCACGGAAAGGCAGGCGGAAAGAACGGTCCTCGTGGATGCCATGATCATTTCGTCAACGTTCCTAGCCCCGGAGTCCGGCGGCGAATCGCCGGTTGGTCCTTATTCCCACACTTGGCGCGGCGCGAAAAGGGAGAGGATCAAGCGTTCGGAGCCCCCTCCGCCGCCTCGCCGGCCACCGGAGCGCCGGCGCCCGGTACCCGCTCGGGCACCCGCAGCACCGCCTCGGTGACGGCGACCGGCGCCACCTTGGCCACCGCCTTCTTGGCCTTCTCCATCAGCTTGCGCACCTCGTCGGGGTTCATCGGCGAGCCGAACAGATAGCCTTCGAGATAGTCGGCGCCGAGGCCGCCGATCTCGTCGAGGTCGGCGGTGCGGTCGACGCCCTCGACCACCAGCTCCAGCTCCAGGTCGTGGGCGAGCGTGGCGATGGTCTTCAGGAGCGCCTGCCGGTTGCGGCCGGAACTCCGGAGGACGTTCTGATCGACCTTCAGCGTGCCGGGCGGCAGCCGCTGCAGGTAGCTCAACGAGGAGAAGCCCATGCCGAACTCGTCGACGGCGAAGCCGGCGCCCAGCTCCTTCAGCTTCAGGAGCATCTGCATGGAGAATTCCGGGCTCTCCATCAAGAGGCTCTCGGAGAATTCCAGATGCAGCACGTCGCGCGGCAGGCCGCTGCGCGAAAGCACGGCCTTGACGTCGTTCAGCAGCTCGTGCCGCAGCAGCTGGCGGTTGGAGAGGTTGACCGACATGGTCAGCGTGTTGCCGAACGGCATGTGGTCGCGCCAGTCGGCGAGCTGCCGGGCCGCCCTGTCGAGCAGGAACATGCCGAGCTGCACCACCAGGCCCGAGCGGACGGCGATCGGCATGAATTCGGCCGGCGGGATCGATCCCTTGCGGGGATGGTTCCAGCGCAGGAGCGCCTCGAAGCCGGCCAGCGACCGGTCGTCGGCCCGGATCACCGGCTGGTAGAGCACCGTCAGCTCGCCCTTCTCGATGGCGCCGCGCAGGTCGTGCTCCAGCGAGGTCAGGTCGGCCGACATAATGCGCAACGCCGGGCGGAAGGTCTCGATGCGGTCGCCGCCCAGCTTCTTGGCGAAGGCCAGGGCGATCTCGGCGTCCTGGATCAGCGTCCGCGCCTCCTTGTCGTCGGTATCGGGCACGGCGATGCCGATCGAGGCGGTGAGGAACACCTCCTTCTCGCCGACAACGATCGGCGCCCGCACCGCCCGCTTGACGGTATCGGCGAAGGCGGCGAGCCGGTCCGACGCCTGCTCGGACACCAGGACGATGCCGAAGCGGTCGCCGTCTAGGCGCGACAGCGTGTCGAGCGGCTTGACGAGGCGGCCGAGCCGGCGGGCGAGCGTCAGGAGGATGGTGTCGCCGATGGAGAGGCCGAGCGTCTCGTTGACCTGCCGGAAGCGGTCGAGATCGATCAGGAACACCGCCGGCCGCCGCTGGCTGTCGACCTTGGCGCGGGCGAGGTCGGCGGCGAGGCGATCGACGTAGAGTTCGCGGTTCGGCAGCGAGGTCAGGTTGTCGTGGATGGCGTCGGTGAGCAGCCGCTCCTGCGCCAGCTTCATGTCGGTGATGTCGAGCAGCGTACCGACGCAGCGGATGACCTCGCCGTCCGAGCCGAGGATGGGGCGGGCCCTCAGGCGGAACCACTGGTAATGGCCGTCCTGGGCGCGCATGCGGAAGGTCTGGCTGAGGCGGCCCTTGCGCGTCTCGACCACGGCGTCGAGCGTCGCCTTGAAGCGCTCGCGGTCCTGCGGGTGCAGGTAGTCGAGCCAGTCGCGGGCCGGCCCTTCGAGGCGGCCGCGCTTCAGGCCGAGGCTCTCCTCGGCCTCGGCCGAGGTGACGATCTGGTCGGACAAGACGTCCCAGTCCCAGATCATGTCGCCGGAGCCGGTGAGCGCCAGCGCCTTGCGCTCGCTGTCGTCGACCTGCCCCTGGGTGATGGCGCCGCCGGCGAAGGCGTGCTGCATGACGGTGAAGCCCAAGAGCAGCACCACCAGCACCAGGCCGCCGGCCAGCGCCGGCTGGGCGAGATCGCTGACCAGGCGCCCGGAGACGGCGAGGCCGGTGCCAGCCAGCCAGGCGAGAAACACCAGCCAGGTCGGCACCAGCATGATCGCCCGATCGTAGCCGCGCAGCGCCAGCGCGACGATCAGCACGAAGCCGATGCCGCCGAGGGCGGCCAGCGCCATGCGGGCGAAGCCGGCGGTGATCGAAGGATCGTAGAGGGCGAGCGCGAACAGGCCGGTCAGCGCCAGGAGCGTGATCAGCATGACGTGGCTGTAGCGAACGTGCCAGCGGTTGAGGTTGAGATAGGCGTAGAGGAAGATCACCATGGTGACGGCGATCATCACCTCCGAGCCGGCGCGGTAGAGCTGGTCCGTCCCCGAGCCGACGGCGAACACTTTGTTCCAGAAGCCGAAATCGATGCAGAGGTAAGCGAGCACCGCCCAGGCGAGCGCCGCCGTCGCCGGGAACATCATCGAGCCCTTGACGACGAACAGGATGGTGAGGAACAGCGCCAGCAGGCCGGAGATACCGAGCACGATGCCGCGGTAGAGCGTGTAGGCGTTGACGCTGTCCTTGTAGGCGTTGGGCTCCCAGAGGCCGATCTGCGGCAGGTCGCGCGTCCTGAGTTCGACGACGAAGGTCACCACCGTGCCGGGGTCGAGCGTCACCAGGAAGACGTCGGAATCCTGGCTGGTCTGGCGTTCGGGGGCGAAGCCGGAGCTGGGGGTGATCGCCGCGATACGCGAGGCGCCGAGGTCGGGCCACATGACGCGCGAGCCGACCAGATGGAAGTGCGGGGCGACGATCAGCCGGTCGAGCTGAACGTCCGACTGGTTGGACAGCGAGAACACCACCCACGACGGGTTGGGGTCGATGCCCTTGGCGCGCACCTCGATGCGGCGGACGACGCCGTCGGGGCCGGGAGCCGTCGACACCTGGATCGAGTTGCCGGCATCGCGCCGGTATTCGACGGCGTGCGTCAGGTCGAGCGCCTTGACGTCGGGCTCGACGAGGATCGGCTCGGCGGCGAAGGCGGCGTGGGGGACGAGGCCGGCGACGAGCACCAGCAGGAACAGGGCGGCGACGGCGCGGACGAAGGCCAAGGACACTCTCCAGCCCGACGGGCGAACAGTTCGGTTATCGTTGGCCGCGCCCTGGCGCGGCGGCTCTGAGGTTCTGGGCGGCGCTCACCCGCCGGACGTCCTTTGCGCCCTTCCGGAGATGCGCCGGACAGGTATAGCCGAGGACGGCGGCCGTGCAAACCGCCCGCCGTCGCGGGCTTCAGCCGCCCTCCTCCTCGGCGGTGCGGGAGAGCAGAACGTGATCCTGCCAGCGGCCGTCGATCAGCAGATAGCGCCGCGCGTAGCCTTCGCGGACGAATCCGGCTTTTTCGAGAAGACCGAGCGAGCGCTCGTTGCCGGGAATGCAGGCGGCCTCCACCCGGTGCAGCCTGAGTTCGCCGAAGGCGAAGTCCAGCACCAGGTCCACCGCCCGCCGCATGTAGCCGCGGCCGGCATGGCGGACGCTCATCCAGTAGCCGAGGCTGGCGCTCTGGGCGACGCCGCGGCGGATGTTGGACAGCGTGACACCACCGAGCAGCGCCTCGTCGTCGCGCCGGAAGATCAGGAAGGCGAAACCGCTCTGTTCGGCCGCGTCGCGCTGCACGCGACGGACGCGGCGCTTGAAGGCGGCGCGCGTCAGGTCGTCGGCCGACCAGGTGGGCTCCCAGGGACGCAGGAAGGCGCGGCTCTCCGAGCGCTCGCTCACCCAGACGCCGTAATCGGAGACGGTCGGCAGGCGCAGACAGAGGACGGCGTCGGTCAGCACCGGAAAGGTTCCCGACGCGACAACGCCGAAAAAAGTCATGCTGCGCTTGCCTTGGCCGCGCTTGCCTTGGTCGACTGGCCACCGCTGGCGATGGCGGCCACCGACGGCACCTTGTCGATCGGGCCGATGGCGGCGAGCGTCGGATTGGGCGCGGCGGCCATCTTCTCGAGGAACTCGCAGACCTTCTGCGGCGTCACCGCGTTGATGCGGCTGACCAGTTCGTCGAGCGGCAGCGTGCGGCCGTGGAACATGATGTGGCGGGCGATCTGGCCGGCCCGCGCCACCGGGCTTTCGAGCGCCATCAGCAGGCCGGCGCGCAACTGCGACTGGGCGCGCTTCACCTCGATCTCGGTGACGCCCGAGGCGGCGCGGCCGATCTCGCCCATCGTCTCCTCGACCACGGCGCCGGCGTCGCGCTCGCCGGTGGCGGCGGAGATGCCGAAGATGCCGGCGTCCTCGAAGCCCCAGTGGAAGGCGTAGATGGAATAGCAGAGGCCGCGCTTCTCGCGGATCTCCTGGAACAGCCGCGACGACATGCCGCCGCCGAGGATCGACGAGGCGATCTGGGCGGTGATGTAGTCGTCGTCGCCATAGGCGATGCCGGGGAAGCCGAGCACCACCTGCGCCTCCATCAGGTCGCGCTCCTCGCGCGCCTCGCCGCCGACGTAGACGGCCCGCTCGGGCACGATCGACTCGGCCTCGCCGAAATGCTGGAACTTCTTGCGCGCCATGCGCACCAGTTCGCGGTGGCCGAGCTTGCCGGCGGCAGCGATCACCGTGCGGCCGCCGGTATAGTGGCGGTTGAGGTAGCCGCGCAGGGCGTCGTCGGAAAAGCTCTTCACCGTCTCGATCGAACCGAGGATCGGCCGGCCGATCGCCTGGCCGGGAAAGGCGGCCTGCTGGAACATGTCGAAGACGAAGTCTTCCGGCGCGTCGAGGGCGGCGCCGATTTCCTGGCCGATGACGTGCTTCTCGCGGTCGAGTTCGTCGGGCTCGAACTGCGAGTTCTGGAGGATGTCGGAGAGGATATCGAGGGCGAGCGGTACGTCGCCGGCCAGAACGCGGGCGTAGTAGCTGGTGCTCTCGATCGAGGTGGCGGCGTTGACCTCGCCGCCGACGTTCTCGATCTCCTCGGCGATGTCCTTGGCCGACCGCTTTTTGGTGCCCTTGAAGGCCATGTGCTCGAGAAGGTGGGAGATGCCGTTCTCGTCCGCCGCCTCCGAGCGCGATCCCGCCGCCACCCAGACGCCCAGCGCCGCCGACGCCAGATGCGGCATCGAGTGCGTGACGACGGTAATGCCGTTGTCCAACCTGGTTACTTCGACGGCCATCCGACCTCTTCCTCCCTGGTGCACACCCGGCCCACATGGAAACCGCGAGCCGTGGGACCGTGCACAATCCCTTGAATCCTTGGCATTTTCCGTCGGTCAGACGCCGTCTTCCGATCGGGACATGCTCCGGAGGGTCAGCTTTTCTAGCAAAATCTGCATGGAACAGCACCCCGCTCAAGTCAAAGTTTCGTGCCCCTCATACCTTTTGCCGCCGCACCGCCTCCCCCGCGGCGCGGCGGGCCGTCACGCCGGAACGCGCGCCCGCTCGCGGATGAAGGCCTCGACGGCGCCGAGATCGTTCGGCAGCACCGTCAGTCGCTCGGGCCGCGTCATCAGGTCGCCCAGCCAGGCGGGCAGCGCCGGCCGCTCGCCGCTCGCCGCCTCCACCGCGTCGGGGAACTTGGCCGGATGGGCGGTGGCGAGCGTCACCATCGGCATCCTGCCGGCGATGTGGGGCTCGGCCACCACGACGCCGTTGCCGCCGTGGGTGTCGATCAGATAGCCGGCCTCGGCGCGCAGGCGGCGGATCAGCGCCGCCGTCGCCTCGACCGACGCCCGGCCGGCGGCGAAATCGGCGCGAATGGCGGCGAGCGCCGGCTCGGGCAGCGCGAAGCCGCCCGACTGGCTCAGCGTCTGCATCAGGCGGGTCACCGTCGCGGCGTCGCGGCCGGTCGCCTCGAACACCAGCCGCTCGAAGTTGGAGGACACCTCGATGTCCATCGACGGCGAGGTGGAGGGCACGACGCCGGTTACCTCGTAGCGGCCGGTGTCGATGGTGCGGGCGAGGATGTCGTTGACGTTGGTGGCGATCACCAGCCTGTCGATCGGCAGGCCCATCTTCTTCGCGGCATAGCCGGCGAAGATGTCGCCGAAGTTGCCGGTCGGTACGGTGAAGGATACCGGCCGGTGCGGCGCGCCGAGCGCCACGGCGGCGACGAAATAGTAGACCACCTGGGCGGCGATGCGGCCCCAGTTGATCGAGTTGACGCCGGACAGGCTCAGCTGGTCGCGGAAGGCGAAGTGGTTGAACATGCCCTTCACGAGGCCCTGCGCATCGTCGAAGGTGCCTTCGAGGGCGATGCAGTGGACGTTGGCGTCAAGGACCGTGGTCATCTGCCGGCGCTGCACGTCGGAAACGCGGCCGTTCGGGAACAGGATGAAGATGTCGGTGTTGTCGCGGCCGCGGAAGGCTTCGATGGCCGCGCCGCCGGTGTCGCCGGAGGTGGCGCCGACGATGGTGGCGCGGGCGCCGCGCTGGCCAAGCACGTGGTCCATCAGCCGGGCGAGCAACTGCATCGCCACGTCCTTGAAGGCCAGCGTCGGGCCGTGGAACAGCTCCAGCAGGAAGTGGCCGGGGGCGATCTGGACCAGCGGCGTCACCGCCGGATGGCGGAACGGGCCGCTGTAGGCAGCGTCGATCATCGCCCGGAGGTCGGCGTCGGCGATGTCGCCGTCGACGAAGCGCGAGATCACCTCGAAGGCGACGTCGGCATAAGGCTTGCCGGCGAAGGAGGCGATGGTCGCGGCATCGAACGTCGGCCAGCTCTCCGGCACGTAGAGGCCGCCGTCGCGGGCGAGGCCGGCGAGGACAGCGTCGGAGAAGCCGAGGACGGGTGCGTTGCCACGGGTGCTGACATATTTCACGGGCGTCTTCCTGCTCCTGACGTCGATCCCGGCAATGCTCTAGCCGCCGCAAGGCGGGGCCGCAAGCACGGCGGCGGCCGGAAAAGACCGTTTTTTGCCGGCCGCTCTCGCGGCGGCGTCGCGAAGACGCCATATCGATCTGGCATGCCCCGTAGCGACGCCGAACCGACGAGCCCCTCACCATGACCGATTTCACGCCGCCCGCTCCGTTCCGCCTCGGTCTCGCGCTCGGCGGCGGCGGGGCGCGCGGCCTTGCCCACGTCCACGTGCTCGCCGCCCTCGACGACCTCGGCATCCGGCCGGCGGCGATCACCGGCTGCTCGATCGGCGCGCTGATCGGCGCGGCGGCGGCGGCCGGCCTTTCCGGCGCCGAGATCGCCGACGAGGTGCTGGCGGCGCTCGGCCGGCCGGCCGACGTCTGGGGCAAGATCTGGAAGCTCAGGCCGCGCAACCTCGCGGAGATCGCCGGCGGCCTGCCGCTGTTCGACCCGGAGGCGGTGATCAACGAATTCCTGCCGGCCAGCGTGCCCGAGGATTTCTCCGGGCTCGTCATCCCCTTCTCCGTCGTCGCCGCCGATTTCTACGGCACCGCCGAGGTGGAGATCGCCGCCGGCCCGGTGCGGCGGGCGGTGGCCGCCTCGATCGCCCTGCCGGCCCTGTTCCGGCCGGTGCAGGAGGGCGGCCTGACGCTGATCGACGGCGGCGTGGTCAATCCCCTGCCCTTCGACCGGCTGCCGGACGGCCTCGACCTCGTCGTCGCCATCGACGTGGTGGGCACGCCGGTGCGGCCGGACAAGCGGCGTCTGCCGAGCGCCCGCGAGGCGATCTTCGGGGCGAGCCAGATCCTGATGCAGGCGCTGATCGCCGAGAAGCTGAAGTCGCGGCGGCCCGACATCCTGATCCGGCCGCCGGTCGACGGCTTCGCGGCGCTCGACTTCGTCAAGGCGCGCGACATCCTCGCCGCCACCGCCGGCCTGCGCGAGGAGGTGAAGGCCGCCGTCGGCCGCCGCCTCGAAGCGGCGGCTTGAGTTCAGCGGCGATCGACGAAGAAATCCCTGAGAATCTGCCCGGCCTCGCCCTCGCCGATGCCGGAATAGACCTCCGGCGCGTGATGGCAGCCGGGCGAGGAGAAGAAGCGGACGTTGTGCTCCACCGCGCCGCCCTTCTCGTCGGCGGCGCCGTAATAGAGGCGCCTCAGCCGCGCGAACGAGATGGCGCCGGCGCACATGGCGCAGGGCTCCAGGCTGACGTAGAGGTCGCAGCCGACCAGCCGCTCCGAGCCGATCGCCGCCGCGGCGGCGCGGATCGCCAGCATCTCGGCATGGGCGGTCGGGTCCTTCAGCTCCAGCGTGCGGTTGCCGGCGGCGGCGAGAACCACGCCGTCGCGCACCACCACGGCGCCGACCGGCACCTCGCCGCGACGGGCAGCGGCACGCGCCTCGTCGATCGCCCTGTCCATGAAGCCGGGCATTCCCAGTCCCTTCCGTCGACGCAAAAGCCGGCCGCTCTATAACCCGGCCATTCTCTCCACCATAGAAGCACGCGGCAATGGCTGCACGCCGCTTGTTTTTCCTGCTAAGAGCGTCGGCATGATGAAGACTCCTGCCCCCGCCGCCAAGGCGAAGAAGACGCCGGCCAAGGCCGACGACAGCGCCGACCGCATCGCCAAGGTGATCGCCCGCGCCGGCCTCTGTTCGCGCCGCGAGGCGGAAAGCTGGATCGCCGCCGGCCGCGTCAAGCTGAACGGCCGCCTGCTCGACACGCCGGCGGTCACCGTCAAACCCGGCGACAAGGTCGAGGTGGACGGCCAGCCGCTGCCCGAGCGCGACCGCACCCGCCTCTGGCTGTTCCACAAGCCGCGCGGCACCGTCACCACCACCCACGACCCCGAGGGGCGGCCGACGGTGTTCTCGATCCTGCCCGACGACCTGCCGCGCGTCATGACCGTCGGCCGGCTCGACATCAATACCGAGGGCCTGCTGCTCCTCACCAACGACGGCGGCCTCGCCCGCGTGCTGGAGCTGCCGGCCACCGGCTGGCTGCGCCGCTACCGGGTGCGCGCCCACGGCGAGGTCGACCAGGCGCGGCTCGACGCGCTGAAGGACGGCATCGCCATCGACGGCATCCTCTACGGCTCGGTGGAGGCGACGCTCGACCGCCGCCAGGGCGACAACGTCTGGCTGACCGTCGGCCTGCGCGAAGGCAAGAACCGCGAGGTGAAGACCATCCTCGCCCATCTCGGCCTCGACGTGAACCGGCTGATCCGCGTCTCCTTCGGGCCGTTCCAGCTCGGCGAGCTGAAGGACGGCGCCGTCGAGGAGGTGCCGCGCCGCGTGCTGCGCGCCCAGCTCGGCGATCGCCTGACCGGCGAATCCGGTGCCGATTTCGAACAGCGCGAGGACGACCGTACGCCGATCCAGACGGTGCTCGCCAGAACCGACAAGCCCAGGCCGGCGCCGAACGCCGGCGACAGGCCGCCGGTGCGCCCCAGGGCCGTGTCGGCGGCGGCCAACCGCAAGCGCCATGAGGCCGATCTCGATGCCGCCGGCGGCCGGCCGCCGCGCAAGGGAGCAGGGAAAGAAGCCGGCGCCAAAGCCGCTGCCGGCAAGGCACCCGTCCGTATTGCCAAGGCCGAGAAGCCGCCGCGCGCCACGCTGACGCTGAAGACCGAGGCCGCTGGCGAGCCGCGCTCCGGTCGCCTCAGCCGCCGCACGGAGGCGGAGGCGCCGCGCGCCTACAAGTCCGGCAAGGCGTTCGAGGTCGATCGCAAGCCGCGCGTCAAGGACGACGAGCCGGTGCGGGTGCGCGGCGACAAGCCACAGCGCGGCATCGTGCCGAAGGGCAGCCGCATCCAGGACGGCAGCACCCCGGCCGCTCCCAAGGGCAAGGGCGGCAAGGGGGGCAAAGACGGCGGCCGCGGCGTGCCGGGCAAGCCGAGGGGACGTGATGCGGATCGTCGCCGGTAAGCATCGCGGCACAGCGTTGGCGGCGCCGCCGGCCGGCAGCCTCGCCATCCGTCCCACCTCCGACCGGCTGCGCGAGAGCGTGTTCAACATCCTCGAGCACGGCTACGACGGCGTGTTCGACGGCGCGCGGGTGATGGACGTGTTCGCCGGCACCGGCGCCCTCGGTTTCGAGGCGATGAGCCGGGGGGCGAAGACCTGCCTGTTCGTCGAGGAGGCGGCCGAGGCGCGCGGCCTGATCCGCCGCAATCAGGAAGCGCTCGGGCTGATGGGGCAGACGCGCATCTTCCGCCGCGACGCCACCACCATGGGATCGATCGGCCCGGCCGAGCCCTATACGCTCGCCTTCCTCGATCCGCCCTACGGCAAGGGCCTCCCCGAGAAGGCGCTCGCCTCGCTGATGTCTGGCGGCTGGCTGGCGCCGGGCGCCCTGGTCGTGATCGAGGAGGCGGCCAAGGTCGAAGTGGCGTTGCCGGATGGGCTGGAGGCGCTCGACCGTCGCCTCTACGGCGAGACGCAGGTGATCTTCGCCCGCCGGAGCTGACGGCTCAGCCGGCGACCGGCGGCTCCAGGATCTCGTCGGCCGACAGGCGGGCGATGCGACCGAAGCCGGCGACCAGATGAACGCCGTCCACCGCCATGCGGTACAGCGAGAAATCGCCGAAGCCGGCGTAGCCCTCCGCCTTCGGGTGGCGCGACAGGAAGCGGGCCATCAGCCCGTCATGGCCGAGATCGTCGCGGCCGACGCGCCGGAGACGGCCGACCACGGTGGCGCGGGCACCGGTCAGGGGATCGTCGCCCTCGCCGGCTGGTGCCTGCATCATGAGCGAGGCGCGGTCGTCGCGGCCGAGATTGCGGCTGTGGGCGGCAAGGGCGGACAACAGGACGATCGGCGCGCCGTCGACGTCGGTCGCCACCGTCACGAAGCTGACGAACGGCCCGCCGTCGGCCGTCAGCGTGCCGAGCGCGGCGGTCGTCGCCGACCGGACGATCCGACGCGCCAGATCCACGGCATCGAATTCGTCATCGGCCATCGCAACCTCGTGCCTTGGGGGTTTGCCTCGGGGGCTCGGGGCCAGTATAGCACCCGTTCGGCGCGCCGACACCGCCCGACTTCCGCCCCGTCTCCCGTCCCCTGCCAGCCACGGCCCGCTTCTTTCATCATGACCGACGCTCCTCTCACCTTCGGCGGCCACGCGCTCGCAACCCTCCGCCTCGGCCTGCCGATCGCCCTGTCGCGCGCCGGGCTGATCGGCCTGTTCGCCGTCGACACGGTGGCGGTCGGCCAGCGCGGCGGGCTGGAACTCGCCGCGCTCGGCGTCGGCACGGCGCCGATGTCGACGCTGATGCTGGTCTGCCTCGGCGCGCTGCAGGCGACCATGGTGCTGTCGGCGCGGGCGATTGGCGAGGGCGATCCGCGCGCCGTCGGGCCGATCTTCCGCGCCGCCGTGGTCAACGCCGTGGCGCTCGGTCTCCTCGCCGGCCTGCTGTCGCTGTTCGCCGAGCCCTTCTTCCTGATGACCGGGCAGGCGCCGGACGTGGCGGCGCTGGCCGGCAAGGTGGCGCTGCAATTCGCCTGGGGCCTGCCGGCCTTCCTGCTGTTCCTCGCCGTCAACATGACGCTGGAGACCATCGGCCGGCCGCGCGTCGGCGTGGCGATCATGGCGGCGGCCAATGTCGCCAACATTCTCTTCGACGGCGTGTTCGTGCTCGGCTGGGGCGGCCTCGTCGAGGCGGGCGGCGCCGAGGTGGCGGTGGCGACCACCTCGCTGGTCCGCCTCGGCATGGCCGTCGCCGCCGTCGTCGTGCTCGACCGCACCGCCGTCCGCGACGGCGACCCCTACGGCTTCCGCACCGCCGGCCGCGACTGGCTGCAGGCGGCCGCGACGCTCGGCGGCGGCTGGGGCCGCGATCTCCGCCGCCTCGGCCTGCCGATGGGGCTCGGCCAGGGCGTCGAGAGCGCCGCCTTCTCGGCCATGGTGCTGATCGCCGGCGTGATGGGCTCGGAGGTGGTGGCTGCCCACCAGGCGACCATGACGGTGATGTCGCTGATCTACATGAACGCCGTCGGCCTCGGCGCCGCCGCCTCGATCCGGGTCGGCGCCGCCATGGGGCGCGGCGCCGCCGCCGAGGCGCGGCGGGCCGGCTTTGCGGCGATCGCCGCCGGCGGCCTGCTGTCGGGCGGCTGCGGTCTGCTGGTGCTCGCCCTGCACGGGCCGCTCGCCGACGCGATGATCGGCGATCCCGTGGCCGCCGCCATCGCCCGGCAGACGCTGCTGATGGCCGGCGTGCTCGTTGCCTTCGACACCATGATGGGCACCGCCATGGGCGCGCTGCGCGGCCTCAGCGATGTCTGGATGCCGCTCTGGATGCAGTCGGCCGCCTTCTGGTTCGTGTCGGTGCCGCTGGCCCTCCTGCTCGGCCTCAACCTCGGTTTCGGGGCGGCCGGCCTCTACTGGGGCCTCGGCGCCGGCATCCTCACCTCGTTCGCTCTCCTGGCGCCGCGCTTCGCGCGGGTGACGAAGCGGGCGAAAAAGCGAGGGAATCCTTGAACTTTCTACATTGTCGCCCAGATTCCGCTCAACTCTGCTACAAAGGTCCGGCTATCGATACCGACCGGAACGACAACTGACGGGGACTGGGGCATGCCGACCATCGCACTCGTGGACGACGACCGAAACATCCTAACTTCCGTTTCGATCGCCCTCGAATCGGAGGGCTACCGGGTCGAGACCTACACCGACGGTGCCTCGGCCCTCGACGGCCTGACCAAGGTGCAGCCCGACCTCGCCATCCTCGACATCAAGATGCCGCGCATGGACGGCATGGAACTGCTGCGCCGCCTCAGGCAGAAGACCGACATGCCGGTCATCTTCCTCACCTCCAAGGACGACGAGATCGACGAGCTGTTCGGCCTGAAGATGGGCGCCGACGACTTCATCCACAAACCGTTCTCGCAGCGCCTGCTGGTGGAGCGCGTCAAGGCGGTGCTGCGCCGCGTCGCCCCGCGCGACACCACCGCCGCGCCCAAGCCGAGCGACGCCAACCGCAACATCGAGCGCGGCAACCTCGTCATGGACCAGGAGCGGCACACCTGCACCTGGAAGGGCCAGAACGTGGTGCTGACCGTCACCGAGTTCCTGATCCTGTTCGCGCTCGCCCAGCGGCCCGGCGTGGTCAAGAGCCGCAACGCGCTGATGGACGCCGCCTACGACGATCAGGTCTACGTCGACGATCGCACCATCGACAGCCACATCAAGCGGCTGCGCAAGAAGTTCAAGGCCATCGACGACGACTTCGAGATGATCGAGACCCTCTACGGCGTCGGCTACCGCTTCAAGGAGACGTGAGGGCCGACGCCTTTCGCGACACGCGATGCCGATCAGGGGAGCCGACGACAGCGAGCGGGACAGCGGCGGGCGCACCATGCGCCGGCTGCTGCCGGTCGTCGTCCGCCGCGTCAGGCGCTTCGTGTCGATGTCGGTCGGCACCTCGCTCAGCCGCCGCATCCTCGTCCTCAACATTGCCGGTCTGGCGGCGCTGGTCTCCGGCATCCTCTACCTCAACCAGTTCCGGGCCGGGCTGATCGACGCCCGCGTCGAGAGCCTCTTGACCCAGGGCGAGATCATGGCCGGCGCCATCGCCGCCTCGGCGTCTGCCGTCTCCAACTCGATCACCATCGATCCCGAACGCCTGTTGCAGATGCAGGCCGGCGGCGAGATGACGGCGCCGACCGACAGCGAAAGCCTCGACTTCCCGATCAATCCCGAGCGGGTGGCGCCGCTGTTGCGCCGCCTGATCACCCCGACCAAGACGCGGGCGCGCATCTACGACCGCGACGGCATCCTGATCCTCGACTCTCGCTTCCTCTATTCGCGCGGCCAGGTGCTGCGCTTCAACCTGCCGCCGCCCAAGCCGCAGCCGCCGTCGCTGGTCGAGCAGGTGATCAACGCCATCACCTATCGCCTGAGGCGCTTCGACCTGCCCGTCTACCGGGAGCTTGGCGGCGGCAACGGCCGCGGCTACCCGGAAGTGGAGCAGGCGCTCTCCGGCTCGCCCGGCACGGTGGTGCGCGTCAACGAGGCCGGCGAGATGATCGTGTCGGTGGCGGTGCCGGTGCAGCGCTTCGGCGTGGTGGTCGGCTCGCTGATGCTGTCCACCGAGGGCGGCGACATCGACGCCATCGTCACCGCCGAGCGCTGGGGCATCTTCCGCGTCTTCCTGGTGGCGGCCGCCGTCACCGCCACGCTGTCCTTCCTGCTCGCCGGTACCATCGCCCGGCCGCTCAGGCGCCTCGCCGCCGCCGCCGACCGCATCCGGCGCGGCGTCAAGCAGCGCGAGGAGATCCCCTCCTTCGACCGCGAGGACGAGATCGGCGACCTCGCCCGTGCCTTCCGCGACATGACCAACGCCCTCTACAGCCGCATGGACGCCACCGAGAGCTTCGCCGCCGACGTCGCCCACGAGCTGAAGAACCCGCTGACCTCGCTGCGTTCGGCGGTCGAGACGCTGCCGCTCGCCAAGAGCGACCAGAGCCGGGGGCGGCTCCTCGACATCATCCAGCACGACGTCCGCCGCCTCGACCGGCTGATCACCGACATTTCCGACGCCTCGCGCCTCGACGCCGAACTGGCCCGCGAGGACGCGACGCCGATCGACATCGGCCGCCTTGTCGAGGGCGTGGTGTCGCTGGCCCGCGAGACCGGCCGCCATCAGGAGATCGGCGTCGACCTGACGATCGCGCGCGGTGACGGCGACAAGCCGCTGATGGTGCTCGGCCACGACAGCCGGCTCGGTCAGGTGTTCAACAACCTGATCGACAATGCCCGCTCCTTCTCGCCGGAGGGCGGCCGCGTCGAGGTGGCCGTCCGCCGCAACGGCCGGATGATCGAGGTGATCGTCGACGACCACGGTCCCGGCATCCGCGCCGAGAAGATCGAGCGGGTGTTCGAGCGATTCTACACCGACCGGCCGGAGGGCGAGGGTTTCGGCAACAATTCCGGCCTCGGCCTGTCCATATCCAGGCAGATCGTCGAGGCGCATCGCGGCACCATCACGGCGATCAACCGCGCCGACGATGCCGCCGACCCCGACCGCGTCACCGGCGCCCGCTTCGTCGTGTCGCTGCCGGCGGATCTCGTCGCATGAGCCCGCCCACCGTCCACGCCACCGCCGTGGTCGTCGGCGAGGCCGGTGTGCTGATCCGCGGGGCCTCGGGCGCCGGCAAGACGTCGCTGGCCTTCGCGCTGATCGACGCCGCCCGCCGCGACGGCCTCTACGCCGCCTTTGTCGCCGACGACCGGGCGGAGCTTACGGCGGCGCACGGTCGCCTCGTCGCCCGCTGCCCGGCGACCATCGCCGGCCTCGCCGAGCGTCACGGCCACGGCATCGAGACGGTGGCGCACGTGCCGGCGGCGGCGGTGCGGCTCGTCGCCGATCTCGTCGCGCCGGACGCCCTGCCGCGCCTGCCCGAGGCGGCGGAGGAATGGGTGGAGATCGCCGGCCTCCGGCTGCGTCGGCAGGCGATTCCGGCTCGTCGGACAGCCATTTCGGTGCCGCTGGTGCTCGCCGCCCTTGAGGAAATGAACAAGATTTAACGATCGGGACGGCATTTCCGGCCTAGGATAGACTTTTCCCGTAAAACGCCCCGACGGCCGGGCTTTTCAAGTCGCCGGCGGGTACTTTTGTCGAGCCGGCAACTATCGTCGGAGGGCCGGGAACCGGGCCAGCCGGCTTCAACCGGCGTTTTCCGCTTGCAAGAAATCCCGCTCTGGTGAAGATGTGGCCCGTTCCAGCTTGGAGCGAAACCGACATGGCGCGCCGCATGAGCTTCGCAATTTACAGGGATCGGACCCCAGAATGATCGGGTTGGTTCTGGTGACGCATGGTCGTCTTGCCGATGAATTCCAGTCGGCGCTCGAGCATGTGGTCGGTCCGCAGGCCGATTTCGAGACCATCTGCATCGGCCCCGAGGACGACATGGAGCAGCGGCGGAGCGACATCATCGCTGCGGTCGAGCGGGTGAATTCCGGCAAGGGCGTCATCCTGCTCACCGACATGTTCGGCGGCACGCCGTCCAACCTCGCCATTTCGGTGATGGACATCGGCGACGTCGAGGTGATCGCCGGTGTCAACCTGCCCATGCTGGTCAAGCTGGCGACCGTGCGCAAGGAACGGTCGCTCGCCGAGACCGTCACCGAGGCCCGGGACGCCGGGCGCAAATACATTTCCGTCGCCAGCCAGGTACTTGCCGGATTATGACAGACGACAGAGCCAATGGCGCCATCGTCCGCGAACTGAAGATCCTCAACAAGAAGGGGCTGCATGCCCGCGCCTCGGCCAAGTTCGTCCAGTGCGTCGACCGCTTCGAGGCCGAGGTATGCGTCCTGAAAGATGGCCAGAGCGTGTCGGGCACGTCGATCATGGGATTGATGATGCTGGCCGCCGGCATCGGCTCGTTCATCGAGGTGCGGGCGGCCGGCCGGGAAGCGCTCGACGCCATCGAGGCGATCGCCGCGCTGGTCAACGACCGCTTCGGCGAAGGCGAATAGGCCCGATGGCGGCGCCGCTCCGCGTCGTGCCCGCCACCACCGCGTTGCTGTCCGGCCTGCCGGACTGGTTCGACACGCCGGAAGCGCTGGCCATGTGGGGCGGCGGCGGCCTCCGCTTTCCCCTCGACGGCGACCAGATCGCCGCCATGCTGGCCGAGACGACGACCGAGCCGCCGCTCCGCCTCGCCTTTGCCGGCCTTCTGGACGATGCGACGGTCGCCCACGCCCAACTCGCCCTCGACTGGCCGAACGGCGTCGCCCGCCTCGCCCGCTTCGCCGTGGCTCCCGTCCATCGCGGCCAGGGGCTGGCGCGGCCGTTCCTCGCCGAGGTGTTCGCCCGACTCGACGAGGCCGGCGACTTTCCCCGGCTGGAACTCAACGTCTACGTCCAGAACACGCCGGCGATCCGCCTCTACGAGTCTCTCGGCTTCACACGCGAAGGCGTCCGCCGCTCATCGACCAGAGTGGGCGAAGCGCGCTGGGACGTGGCGATCTACGCCATCATCCGCCAAGACTGATTTCAGAGCATATCCGGCGAACTCCGGTTCGCCGGATATGCTCTGTCCATTTGCTTCAACGCAATTCCGGACGCAAAACCGGCGCCCACTTTTGCTGGAATTGCTCTGTCTATTGTTTCACGCAATTCCGGACGCAAAACCGGTACCCACTTTTGCTGGAATTGCTATCGCCGCCCGAACAGCCGCTCGATGTCGTTGAGCTTCAGCTCGACGAAAGTCGGACGACCGTGGTTGCACTGGCCGGAGTTGGGCGTCGCCTCCATCTCGCGCAAGAGCGCGTCCATCTCCTCGAGGCGCAGCCGGCGGCCGGCCCGCACCGAGCCGTGGCAGGCCATGGTGGCGGCGATGGCGTCGAGCTTCTCCCTGAGGCGGGTCGCCTGATCCCACTCGGCGAGATCGTCGGCGATGTCGCGGACCAGCGCCGCCGTGTCGGTGCGGCCGAGGAGCGCCGGAATCTCGCGGATGGCGACGGCGCCGGGGCCGAAACCCTCGACGACGAGGCCAAGCTCGGCCAGCTCGTCGGCGCGCTCGATCAGACGATTGACGTCCTCCTCCGGCAGGTCGACGACGTCGGGGATCAGCAGCAGCTGACGCTCGACGCCGCGGGCGATCTCCCGCTTCAGCCGCTCGTAGACCAGGCGCTCGTGGGCGGCGTGCTGGTCGACGATGACGAGGCCCGTTTCGGTCTGGGCGACGATGTAGGTCTCGTGGATCTGGGCGCGCGGCGCGCCGAGCGGCCGGGCAAGGCTCTCGGGCGGCGGCTCGACGAGGCCGGCGCGGGCGTCGGCGGCGACGGCGTCGTCGATGACGGCGAAGCGGCCCTGCGGCGGCTCGGCCGCAGGCGCCGCCTCATCCTCCCCGAAGCCGCGCGCCGGCGGCACAGCCTCGGCCATCGGCCGGTCGGGCGCCGTGCGCCAGTCGAAGGCGACCGGCCGGTCGGGCGCCGTGCGCCAGTCGAAGGCGACCGGCCGGCTGGCGTAGGACCAGGAGGACCGCGCTGGCATCGGCCGGGCGACGGCGGCTTCCAGCACGTCGAGCGTCGCCGCGCCATGCGTCGAGGCGGCGCGGTGGCCGGCGTCGGCGTGCGCCCGCTTCAGCGCGCCGACCAGCAGGCCGCGCACCAGGCCGGGATCGCGGAAGCGCACGTCGGCCTTGGTCGGGTGGACGTTGACGTCGACCTCGTGCGGGTCGAGATCGACGAACAGCACCGCCGCCGGAAAGCGGTCGCGGGCCATGACGTCGGAGTATCCGGCGCGAATGGCGCCGAGCAGCAGCTTGTCGCGCACCGGCCGGCCGTTGACGAACAGATACTGGCTCTGGGCGTTGGCCTTCTGCAAGGTGCCGAGGCCGGCAAGACCGGTGAGGCGGACGCCCTCGCGCAGCGCGTCGATCTGAACCGAATTCTCGGCGAAGTCGGCACCCATCACTTGCAGCGCCCGCCCCCGGAAATCACCTTCCGCGAGCGCCGGATAGTCAAGCGGCGAGCGGTCGGAGCCGGAAAGCGAGAAGCGGATCTCCGGATGGGCGAGCGCCAGACGCTTGACCACGTCGGTGATGGCGCCGGCTTCGGCGCGCTCGCTTTTCAAGAACTTGAGGCGGGCCGGCGTCGAGAAGAACAGGTTCCGGACCTCGATGCGGGTGCCGGCGCTCAGCGCCACCGGCGCGATCTCCGAGCGGCTGCCGCCCGACACGGTGATCGCCCAGCCGTTGTCCTCGGACGCATGGCGCGTCTCGATGCGGAGATCGGCGACCGAGCCGATCGACGGCAGCGCCTCGCCGCGGAAGCCGAGGGTGCGGATGTCGAGGAGGTCGTCCTCGATCAGCTTGGAGGTGCAATGCCGCTCGACGGCGAGCGACAGGTCGCCGGCGGTCATGCCGGAACCGTTGTCGATGACGCGCACAAGCGTCTTGCCGCCGCCGGAGGTCACCACCTCGATGCGGTCGGCGCCGGCATCGATGGCGTTCTCGACCAGCTCCTTGACGACGCTCGCCGGCCGTTCCACCACCTCGCCGGCGGCGATGCGGTTGATGGTGACGGGCGAGAGCTGGATGATGACCGGCATCGGCTTCGGGAATCGCTTGCGGACGGAGGGATCGGAGGCGTTAGCATAGATCAAGCCGGCCGGCGGAGCGAGATCGGCGGCGGAACGGGAGACGCTCCATGACAGACTTCGAGATTTCGGCCGCCACGTCGATCGTCGTGCTGACCGGCGCCGGCATATCGCAGGAATCGGGGCTCGACACCTTCCGCGACGCCGGCGGCATCTGGTCGCGCTACGACATCGACGACGTGGCGACGCCGGAGGGCTTCCGCCGCGACCCGGCGCTGGTGCACGGCTTCTACAACGAGCAGCGCCGCGAGGCGGCCCTCGCCATCCCCAATGCCGCCCACGCGGCGCTCGCCGAACTTGAGGCGGCGTGGCCGGGTCGCTTCCTGCTGGTCACGCAGAATATCGACGGCCTGCACGAGAAGGCCGGCTCCAGGGCGCTCATCCACATGCACGGCGAACTCGACAAGTTCCTCTGCGAAGCCTGCGGCAAGCGCGGGCCATGGACCGGCGACATGACGACCGCCTCCGTCTGCCCGCTGTGCGGCCGAGCCGGCACGCTCAGGCCCGATATCGTCTGGTTCGGCGAGATGCCCTATTTCATGCCGGAGATCTACCGAGCGCTCGGCGAGACCGACCTCTTCCTCTCCATCGGCACGTCGGGCACCGTCTACCCGGCCGCCGATTTCGTGCGGGCGGCCAGAGAGGCCGGCGCCGTCACCGTCGAGCTGAACCTCGAGGCGTCGCGACGCGGCCATGGTCTGTTCGATCTGGAGATCGAGGGCAAGGCCGGCGACATCGTGCCGGTCTTCGCCCGCGAGTTGCTCGCCGGGCGGATTGGCTGATCAGCGTCGTTATCGGCGCCTCAGATCCCAGTCGACGTAGCATTGCCGGATGGCCGCGGCCGAGGCCAGCCGGATCTTCGGCAAGGTCAGGCTGTCGAACATCTCGGCATAGCGGCGCCGGTTGCCGGGCGTCGTCACGACGATATGCCGGATCATCTCCCACTTGATGCTGTCGCGCCCGCCGTCGAGCCCGCCGTGGCGATCGGTTTGAACAAGGCTGCGACGAAAATAACGGCCGAGGCTGCGCAACGTCGAAACGTCCAGCAGGATGACGCCGGTGGCGCGGCGAAGCCGCTGCGGCACAGTGATCGAGTAACTGCCATCCATCACCCAGCGATCGCCGGCAGCGGCCGCGTCGTGCAGGGCGAGGAAATCCCCGGCGCCGCGCGGCAGCCAATCGGTCTCCGGCAGATGGTAGAGCCGATCGAGGTGAACCACGGGAATGCCCAGCTTGTCGCCGATGGCCACCGCCAGCGTCGATTTGCCGCTGTTGGACGGGCCAAGGATGCAAATGCGATCACCAAGATCCGAAAGCCGCATGTCGCGATGTCTCCTTCCCGACGGTCCGGGCACCGCCTTGACCTTGTCATGTCACACCCTTATCGGGATGGCATGCAAGAGATAGACATGATCCCGGGCCTGTCGGCCCTCGCCGAGGCCTATGACGGCGTCATCTGCGACGTCTGGGGCGTCCTCCACAACGGCGTCTCGCCCTACCCCGCCGCCGCCGAAGCGCTGAGCCGCTTCCGGGCCGCCGGCAAGGCGGTGGCGCTGCTCACCAACGCGCCGCGTCCGGCGAAAAATGTCGAGGACCTGCTGCAGAGCCACTACGCCATCGGCCGCGACAGCTACGACGAGATCGTCACCTCCGGCTCGGTCGCCCGTCAGGTGTTCGCGAGCGAGCCGCGGCGGCGGCTGTTCCATCTCGGCCCCAGGCACAACCTCGGCCTGTTCGAGGGGCTCGACGTCGAACTGGTCGGCGAGGAGGAGGCCGAATACGTGGCGCTGACCGGCCTGTTCGACGACGAGACCGAGACCGCCGAGACCTACCGGCCGATGCTCTCCCGCTTCGTCGCACGCGGCCTCAGGATCTACTGCGCCAACCCGGACGTCGTGGTCGAGCGCGGCGACCGCCTCGTCTACTGCGCCGGGGCGCTGGCCCAGCTCTATCTGGCGCTTGGCGGCGACGCCGTCATCATCGGCAAGCCGTTCAAGCCGGTCTACGACGCGGCGCTCGCCTCCCTCGACCGGGCATTCGGCCGGCCGATGGAAAAGAGCCGGGTGCTGGCGATCGGCGACGGCCTGCCGACCGATATCAAGGGGGCCTACGGCCAGGGCATCGACGTGCTGATGGTGACGGCCGGCATCCACGGCGCCGACTTCGGCGATCTCCTCGCCCCCGATCCGGCGCGGCTGGCCGCCCGGCTGGAAGCGGAAGGCCTCGGCATCCGGGCCGCCCTGCCCCGTCTTGTCTGGTGAGGCAGACATGAAAAGAGGCCCCGCGGGGCCTCTTTCTTGGTGATCCGGCGCGATGGCGACGCTCAGAAGAAGGCGTCGATGTCGTCTTGGCTGACGCCCTCGCCCTTGAACTGCGGCCCGTGCAGCATCAGCTCGCGGGCGCGCTTTTCGGCCGGCGTCTCGTTGGCGGCGACGTCGGTGATGCGCATGATCTTCAGCTTTTCCACCAGCGTGGTGATACGCTTGTCGAGGGCGTTCAGGGTGGTGACGACCTTGGAAATGCGCTGGCCGGTAATGTCTTGGAACGAGCAGGCCTGGAAGATGTCGATCACCTTCTCGCCGACCAGGGCCTGATAGGCGCCGACGTCCTCGACATCGGCCGCCATGATCTCCTCGGCCGCCGACATGATGGTGTTGGTGGCTTCCTCGGTCGCCTCGACGATGGCGTCGAGTTCGCGGCCGGCGGTCGGAATGTGCTCGTCGCGCATGTCGGAGAGGCGCAGCATCGCCAGCTCCTCCTTCATGTTGGCGATCTCACGCGCCATCTCGCCGAGTTCGGAGTAGATGGCGAGGTCCATGCTCTTGAAGAAGGACTGGAAGCTTTCGGCCATCAGCTCGGCGAGGCGCATGACGTCCTCGAGCGACACATCCTCGGCCTTGCGACCGTTGCGGAGGAAGTCGATGATCTTGGCCACATGCTCCGAGGACATGTCAGACATCGAGAAGCCCTTTTCTGAATGCGCGGCGTCGTCCGTCCCCGGCGGGGCGGCTATGCAGACGTCTTGATCTTGAACTGGATGCGTCGGCTCTCGTCGCGCGTTTCCGGGGCGGTGGCGGGCGGCATGCCGCCGCCCCCTCGTGCTCCCCGGCGCGGGTTCCGCCTCAGTCGCCGAACACGGCTTCGATCTTGCTCTTCAGCGTCGGGGCGTTGAAGGGCTTGACGATGTAGTTGTTGACGCCGGCCTTCTTGGCGGCGATCACGTTCTCGGTCTTGGATTCGGCCGTCACCATGATGAACGGCGTCTTCGACAGCGAGGAATCGGACCGCACCTGCTTCAGAAGCTCGTAGCCGGTCATCGGCTCCATGTTCCAGTCGGAGATGACGAGGCCGTAGCGGCGCTCCTTCATCTTGCCGAGGGCCTCGGTGCCGTCGGCCGCCTCGTCGACGTCCTCGAAACCGAGCTGCTTCAGGAGGTTCCGGATGATTCGGATCATGGTCTTGTAATCGTCGACCACCAGAACCGGAATCGATGTATCAAGTGCCATCGTTTACTCCAAACTGCCGCGGCGCCACCCGCGCCTCGATGACCAGCTCAAGTGCACGGGCGGGTGAACGTCCCTGCCGGGGCCCGTGCTTCTGGAAAAACCATACGACCGGGACCTGAAAAGTCGGTTAATTCCCGTCCTCGCCGATCCCCGGCCCGTTATCGTTCAGCGAGACGCTTGATTTACCATCTGTTTTTTCTTTGAATCGTTTTTATGGCGCAGTTCGGCGGTTTTTTGCTCGATTTTGTCTTAAATCGCCGGCTGCCCGGTTTACGCTTTGCCAACCATGCCGGCGATTACCGGGTTGTAAGCCGCGCCGAGGGGTGCCGCCGCGGCAGGGCTGCCGTGGCAATTCGCCGCTTGACCTTGCCCGGAGCAGAAGGCACGGTCGCCGGCGCCGCCGAAACCGCCGGCGCCGGGCGATGGCGGCTTCCCGGCGACAGCAGATTCAAGAGACCATGCCCTCCTTCCAGTCCGTCGACCGTCAGTCCGTTTCCCCGGCCCTCAGGGGCGGCGCCGTTGCCATCGGCAACTTCGATGGCGTGCACCGCGGCCACCAGGCCGTGCTGGAAGCCGCCCTCGCGGCGGCGCGACAGCGCGGCATTCCGGCCGTCGGCGTCACCTTCGAGCCGCATCCGCGCGACGTGTTCCGGCCGGAACACCCGGTGTTCCGCCTGACGCCGGCGCCGGTCAAGGCGCGGCTGGTCGAGGCGATCGGGCTCGACGGTCTCGTCTCCATCCCCTTCTCGCCGGCCTTCGCCGCCCAGAGCCCGGAGGAGTTCGTGGAGCGGGTGCTGGTGGACGAGCTGGCCATCCGCCACGTCGTCGTCGGCTGGAACTTCCATTTCGGCGAGGGCCGGCACGGCACGCCGCAGAAGCTGCGCGAACTGGGTGACCGGCACGGCTTCAGCGTCGACGTCCTCGCCCCGTTCGAGACCGAGGACGGCTACACCGTTTCCTCCAGCGCCGTGCGCGACCGCCTCGCCGAGGGCGTGCTGACCGAGGCGACCGGTCTCCTCGGCTGGCACTGGTTCTTCGAGGGCACCGTCGTCGACGGCGACAAGCGCGGCCGCACCATCGGCTTCCCGACCGCCAACATCCGCCTGCCGTCGCAGGTGCGGCTGTCGGAAGGCGTCTACGCCGTGTACGCCCATATCGACGGCGTCCGTCATGCCGGCGTGGCGAGCTGGGGCCGCCGGCCGACCTTCGACAACGGCGCGCCGGTGTTCGAGACCTACGTCTACGACTTCTCCGGCGATCTCTACGGCAAGACCCTCGCCGTCATGCCGATCGCCTACCTCAGGCCGGAGCTGAAGTTCGACGGCGTGGCGCCGCTGATCGCCCAGATGAACCGCGACGCCGAGGAGGGACGGGCCTTGCTCGCCGGCTTCGACGGCTTCACGCCCCTCGACCGGGCGCTGTGGCGGGACTGACGGCGGATATCCTCCGAAATCCTCCCGAGTATTTGCTGGTCGGCCCGGCGATTCAATCGGACCGGTGAGTGCCGGGGCGTCTTTCCTTTCGGCCGCTTTGCCGGTAGAACACGGGCCATGCCTACGTTTCCCTGCCGTCCGCCGGCCGCACCGCACATCGCGCGAATTATCGGCCCGGTCCTGATGAGCCGCCGCTGACGCGGCGGGATCGAGGACCGGGAGCCGAGCCGCCCTGGCCGACCGCCGGCAGCGCCCGCCTGCCGATACCGTTTTCCTGTTGCACCGACGAGACATTCCATGACCGACACGCCCGCACCGACGTCCGACGCGACGCCGACCCGCGACTATTCCGCGACGCTCAATCTCCCGGCCACCGACTTCCCGATGCGCGCCGGCCTGCCGGAGAAGGAGCCGAAGCTGATCGCCCGCTGGGACGAGATGCAGCTCTACGAGCGGCTGCGCGACACCGCCAAAGGCCGCGACAAGTTCGTCCTGCACGACGGCCCGCCCTATGCCAACGGCCACCTGCACATCGGCCACGCGCTCAACAAGATCCTGAAAGACATCATCACCCGCTCGCGGCAGATGATGGGCTTCGATTCCAACTACGTCCCCGGCTGGGACTGCCACGGCCTGCCGATCGAATGGAAGGTCGAGGAAGAATACCGCGCCAGGGGCAAGAACAAGGACGAGGTGCCGATCAACGACTTCCGCGCCGAGTGCCGCCAGTATGCCGACGGCTGGATCAAGGTGCAGGCCGAGGAGTTCCGCCGCCTCGGCGTCGAGGGCGACTTCAAGCACCCCTACACCACCATGGCCTTTTCCTCGGAGGCGGTGATCGCCACCGAACTCCTGAAGTTCGCCGTCTCCGGCCAGCTCTATCGCGGCTCCAAGCCGGTGATGTGGTCGGTGGTGGAGCGGACGGCGCTGGCCGAGGCCGAGGTCGAGTATCAGGACTACCAGAGCGATACGATCTGGGTGAAGTTCCCGGTGACCTCGGGCGCGCCCGAGCTTGCCGGCGCTTCCGTCGTCATCTGGACCACGACGCCCTGGACCATTCCCGGCAACCGCGCCGTCAGCTATTCGCCGAAGATCGCCTACGGCCTCTATGAAGTGACCGAGGCGCCGGACGGCAACTGGGCCAAGGTGGGCGAGCGCTACGTGCTGGCCGACGCGCTGGCCGAAGCGGTGTTCAAGCAGGCCAAGGTGACCGGCTACAGCAAGCTCGCCGCCGTCACGGCCGACACGCTGGCGTCAATCACCTGCGCCCATCCGCTCAGCGGCCTCGGCGGCGGTTATCAGTTCGTCGTGCCGCTCTTGGCCGGCGACCACGTCACCGACGACGCCGGCACCGGCTTCGTCCACACCGCGCCGAGCCACGGCCGCGAGGACTTCGAGGTGTGGATGGAGCACGGCCGCGATCTCGCGGCGCGCGGCATCGACACCACCATCCCGTTCCCGGTCGACGACGGCGGCTATTTCACCGCCGACGCGCCCGGCTTCGAGGGCCGGCGCGTGCTGACCGACAAGGGCGACAAGGGCGACGCCAACCAGGCGGTGATCGATGCGCTGGCCGCCGCCGGCGCCATGGTGGCGCGCGGCCGCCTGAAGCACACCTATCCGCATAGCTGGCGCTCCAAGAAGCCGGTGATCTTCCGCAACACGCCGCAGTGGTTCGTCTACATGGACAAGCCGATCGGCAACGGCCCGGTCGGCGACACGTTGCGCGCCCGGGCGCTGAAGGCGATCGACGAAACCGCCTTCTACCCGCCGGCCGGCCAGACGCGCCTCAGCTCGATGATCGAGAACCGGCCCGACTGGGTGCTGTCGCGCCAGCGCGCCTGGGGCGTGCCGATCGCCGTGTTCCGCAACACCGACACCGGCGCGCTGATCCCCGGTCCGGACTTCGCCCACAACGACGCCTATGCCGCCCGTCTCCGCGAGGCCTTCCTCGCCGAGGGCGCCGACGCCTGGTTCGCCGACGGGGCGAAGGAGCGCTTCCTCAAGGGCTTCGTCGACGATCTCGGCCCGTGGGAACAGGTGCGCGACATCCTCGACGTCTGGTTCGATTCGGGCTCGACGCACGAGTTCGTGCTGAAGGGCCGCCCCGACCTCAAGTGGCCGGCCGACGTCTATCTCGAAGGCTCGGACCAGCATCGCGGCTGGTTCCATTCGTCGCTCCTGGAAAGCTGCGGCGTCAACGGCGTCGCGCCCTACAAGGCGGTGGTGACGCACGGCTTCACCATGGCCGAGGACGGCCGCAAGATGTCGAAATCCCTTGGCAACCAGGTGCAGCCGCAGGACGTCATCAAGCAGTCGGGCGCCGACATCCTGCGCCTCTGGGTCGCCTCGACCGATTACTGGGAAGACCAGCGCATCGGCAAGAAGATCCTCGACGCCAATTCCGATGCCTACCGCAAGATCCGCAACACCATCCGCTGGATGCTGGGTACACTCGCCCATTACGATGGCGTCGCGGTTCCTTATGCCGACCTGCCGGAGCTGGAGCGGCTGATGCTGCACAAGCTGGCGGTGGTGGGCGCCGAGGTGGTGGAGGGCTACAAGGAATACGACTTCAAGGCCGTGTTCTCGTCGATCCTCAACTTCATGAACAGCGAGCTTTCCGCCTTCTACTTCGACGTCCGCAAGGACGCGCTCTACTGCGACCCGAAGTCGAGCCTGAAGCGCCGCGCCGCGCTCCACGTGGTGGCCACGCTCTACGACCATCTCGTCAAGTGGCTGGCGCCGCTGACGCCGTTCACGACCGAGGAAGCCTGGCTCGAACGCCATCCGGGCGAGGCGTCGTCGGTGCATCTCGAGCTGTTCCCGAACGTGCCGGAGGAATGGCTGGACGCGACGCTCGACGACAAGTGGGAGAAGGTGAAGAGGGTGCGGCGGGCGGTGACCGGTGCGCTGGAGATCGAGCGGCGCGAGAAGCGCATCGGTTCGTCGCTGGAAGCGGCGCCGATCGTCCACGTCGAGGACGCCGACCTGTTCGCGGCGCTCGACGGGCTCGATTTCGCCGAGATCTGCATCACCTCGCAGATTACCGTCACCGAGGCGCCGGCGTCCGAGGGGGCCTTCCGCCTCGACGACGGCACGCCGGTCGCCGTGGAGCCCAAGCTCGCCGAGGGCCGGAAATGCGCCCGCTCGTGGAAGATCCTGCCGGAGGTCGGCTCCGACCCCGACTATCCGGACGTGACGCTGCGCGACGCCGAGGCGCTGCGCGAGCTGGCGGCCGGTTCATGACGGCGGAGGCGCTCCGCGACCGGACACGGCGGACGCGGCTCGCCGCGCTCGCCGTCATCATCCTGACGTTCGCCGCCGATCAGGCGAGCAAGTACTGGGTGCTGAGCGACGGCACGCTGTCCGGCGGCGACCGGATTTCCGTGTTGCCGGTGCTCGACCTGGTGCTGACCTGGAACATGGGCATTTCCTATGGCCTGTTCCAGCAGCAGGAAGCGCTTGGCCGCTTCCTGCTGATCGGCTTCACGGCGCTGGCGACGGCGCTGCTGGCGGTCTGGCTGTGGCGCTCCGGCGACCGGCTGCTGGCCGGTCTGGCGCTGGCGCTGATCATCGGCGGCGCGCTCGGCAACCTCGTCGACCGCATCCTGTTCGGCGGCGTCGTCGACTTCCTGCACCTGCACTACGGCTCGTTCTCCTGGTACGTTTTCAACCTCGCCGACTGCGCCATCGTTGCAGGGGTAGGCGCACTCCTGTATGACTCTCTCCGCCCCAGGCCACAGTGATGCCTCAAAAGTCGGTTAGTTGCCGACCGGAATGAGGGTCGGGCCGCGGCCGATGACCGCCGAGCACCCGGCACGAGAGCGAGAGTGACGATATCGATGACCCATCTGCTGACCGGCAAGCGTTTCGCTCTTCTCGCCGTCGCCACCATCGGCCTTTCCGCCTGCTCGGCGCTCGGCACGTCCGTCGCCGACGACGATCCGGAGACGGAAGTTCCCAACGTGTCGATGGGCCGCGCCGTCATGGAGGGCCTCGGCGCCGTGCCGGCGCGCAAGACGGCGATCAACTACACGCCGCGCGCCCCGCTGGTGGTGCCGCCCAACAAGATGGCCCTGGTCGCGCCGGAAGATCCCAACCGGCTGGAGGCTTCCGGCGCCTGGCCCGACGACAACGACCTCAAGACGCAACGTGTTCTGAAAGAGGCGGCCGCTCGCGACGCGGCGCGAGGCGACGACCATCACGAGTTGACGCCGTCGGAGTTGATGTCTACCCGAGTGCCGCGAGACACGACGCGTCCGAATACGTCGCCCAACAGTATCGAGGAAGCGTCCAGGCCGCTGATGCCCAGCGAACTCGGTAAGATGCCGCGCGCCAACAACGGCGACGCGATTTATGGTCCCGATGGCAAGCCGGTGCGCAAGGCGCTGGTCGAGCCGCCGGTCGCCTATCTGGAGCCGGCTCCCGGCGTGCCGGTGACCACCGACGACGGTACGCCGGGAACATCGCCGAAGAAGAAGTGGTGGAAGTTCTGGTGATGGAGCGGCGCCTCCGGCGCCTTCCCGACAGATGAAAAAAGCCGCGGTTGCCGCGGCTTTTTTGTTGGCTCATCTCCCTCGGCGCGACCGCCCGCGTTATTGCTTTCGCGCAACTCCTGATGGAAAGGGGCTGACGCTCCTCCTGGAACTGCCTTCGCCACCGGTCGGGCGCGCCGCGGTGCCGGTCGTTGCCGCCTGGGCCGGGCCGAGCACCTCCGGCCGCACCTGGCGCGGGCTGGAGAACAGGTTGCCCTGGCCGAAGGCAAGGCCGTAATCGAGCAGGTCGATCACCTGCGCCTCCTGCTCGACGTGGTCGACGATCAGCGTCAGCCCCTGCCGTTGCAGGTGGCCGGCCATGTCCTCGACGTGGATGTCGCCGGTGACGAGCGGCATGCGGCCGAGCAGCCGGTCGGCCGCCACCTTGATGAACCGGAAGCCGAGGTCGGACCAGCGCCGGAAATCGCCGCGCAGGTCGGTGACGTTGTCGATCGAGAAATGGAAGCCGAGGTCGGCCACCGCCCGCAGGCTCTCCACCTCCAGCGGTCCCATCTCGGCCAGCGCTTCCTGCCGGAACTCGAATTGCACGAGGTCGGCGGAGGCGCGATTCTGGCCGAGGAAGGCCTGGAACTCGCGGAAGAAGGCCGAGGAAGCAAGGCTTTCGGCGGAAAGGTTGACGAACAGCCCGACCTCGCCGTTGCGCTGGGTGAGACGCTTCAGGATCTGGAACGAGCGGATCACCTGATAGGTGTCGAGCTTGGCGATCAGCCGGCTCTTCTCGGCGACCGGGATGAACTCGGCGGCGGGAATGAGACCGGAGGCGCCCTTGAGGCGGGTCAGCACCTCGTAGTGGCGGACGAGGCGCTGCGGCAGCGTCACCACCGGCTGCAGGTGCAGCTCGATCTGCTCCTCGCGGATCAGCCGCTCCACCTCGCGCTCGAAGGCCGGATCGCCGTCGGCGACGAAGAGACCGCTCCTCAGGCTGGCGGCGACGGTATCGCCGTCGCCCGTCCGCTCGCGCCGGTCCTCGCCGGCCTCGTCGAGGCGTGCCCGCCGCCTCGGCGTGCCGGTCTCCTCGGCGTCGCGCCGGCCGGCATCGCGGATGCGCCGCTCCATGGCGCCGAAGCGGGCGTCGACGCCTTCGAAGCGATCTTCGACGGTCGATTCGAGTTCGGCCAGCGTTTCGGTCACCTGGCGCAGCAGTTCGCCCACCACCTCGACCTCGGCGGCAAGCTCGCCGGTCTGCTCGCGGATGCGGCCGGGCAGCGCCTGCTCGAGCCGGTTGAGACGGGCGGAAATCTTCTCGATCTCGGCTTCGCCGTCGCCGGCGACGGCGGCGATCTCGGCGAGACGGCCCTCGAGCCACGCCCGCTCGCGCCGCCGCTCCATCGGCTGCTGCAGCACGACCATGGCCAGCATCAGGCCGATGCCGATCATCAGCGCCGAGCCGGCCGGCAGGCCGAGCTGGTAATACAGCACCACCGCGGCCGAGGCAGCGATCACGCCCATGGCGATCAGGATCATCGTCGATGACGACCGGTTCATTCGCCCGCCTACTCCAACACCGCTTACCGAATCACCTAGGCATTGTTGCCACTTTCATGGACGGAAGCGAAGGCAGACATGGGTTTTCCAAGGTTTTTCAGGCCGATTGCCCCTCCGCCGACAGCCGCCCGCGTCCCGCAAGCGTGATCGGCGCCGCCTTGACCGCCGCCGGCCGCTGTCCCATGCTCGGGCCCGTTGAAAATCCGGCCGGCGGACCACCGCCCGCCGCAGGAAAGGCGGAGACGAACCATGATCGAACTCAACGTCAAGGGCATGATGTGCGGCGGTTGCGCCGGTACCGTCGAGAAGGCGATCAAGCGCGTCGACGCCGATGCCGCCGTCACCATCGACCTCGCCAGCGGCAAGGTGAGCGTCGAGACCCGCGCCGATGCCAAGACGCTCGGCGAGGCGATCGAGGCGGCCGGCTACGAAGTGGCGGCCTGAAGCGGCCGCCGCCTGCCCTGACGGAGCGTTGGTGACGCTCCGTTAAGGTTCATCAACCCTTTTTTTACCATGATCGGGGCAGAGTTCGCCTGTACAGAATGCAATCTGCAACTGTCTGGCAGGGATCGCTTTCCGATGTCGGTTGGCCCGCGCAGCACGTCGACGGTGCGTCTTTTGATCGTCGATGCCGACGTTTCGTCGCGGCGGGTCATGCGCAAGGCCCTCGAGGCGCGCATCGCCCGGCCGATGCTGATTCTCGAAACCGCCGAGCGCGATGCCGCCCGCGTGATGGCCGGCAAGCAGACCTTCGACGTCGTCGCCATCGACCTCGACACCATCGGCGGCCCCGCGGCCTTCCGTGCCTTCACCGAGCATCTCGGCCCCACCACGCTCTACGCCCTGGGCGATCCCTCCGACGTGCAGGCGGCCGTCGCCTGCGTCAGGGCCGGCGCCGCCGACTTCATCGAGAAGCCGGTCGACGGCAACGCTTTCGCCCGCCGCGTCGAGCGCCAGTTCGTCGAGAGCATCGCCGGCAGCGTCGACGAGGCCGACGGCCTGATCGGCGCCTCGGCGGCGACGCGGGCGCTCTCCGACCAGGTCCTGCGCGTCGCGCCGTCGCTCGGGCCGGTGTTCATCTCCGGCGAGGCGGGCAGCGGCAAGTCGCTGGTGGCCCGCGCCGTCCACGCCCGTTCGCGCCGGCGCACCGGTCCCTTCGTCACCCTCGACTGTGCGACGACACCGACCGAGAAGCTGGTCGCCGACCTGTCCGAGCCCGACGGCGCGCTGACCGGCGCCGACGGCGGCACGCTGTTCCTCGACGAGGTCGGCCATCTCGCCGACGCCGCCCAGCTGGCGCTGATGCGCTTCCTCGACACCGGCGAGATCGCCGGCCTCGACGGTGGCCGCCGCCTGTCGGTTCGGGTGATCGCCTCGTCGCGACGGCCGCTCGATGAGCTGAGCGGCCCGTCCGGCCTCCGGCAGGACCTCTATTTCCGCCTCAACGTGCTGACGCTGGCCGTGCCGCCGCTGCGCGAGCGCAGCGAGGACATCCCGGCCCTCGTCGACGTCATGGTGCGGCAGATCAACCGCGACAGCGGCTCGCGCTACACCCGCTTCACCGCCGCCGCCGTGCAGTGTCTCGGCGGCCGGAGCTGGCCGGGCAACGTCGCCGAACTCCGGTCGGCGCTCGAGAAGCTGATGGCCCTCTACCCCGGCGACCTCGTCACCGCCGACATGGTGGTACCGATTATCGCCATGCCGGCCGTGCCCACGCCGGCGCCGCGCCGCAAGCTGCCGGCCGACGTCAAGCCGCTCTGGATGGAGGAGGCGCGGGTGATCGAGGAGGCGATCGCCGCCTTCGACGGCAACATCGCCAAGGCCGCCGCCGCCCTTGAGATCAGCCCCTCGACCATCTATCGCAAGCGTCGCGACATCGAGGAAGCGCTTGCCCTCCGCACCGCCTGATCATTTCCGTGGGCTCGACGCGTCCGAACTTGGAAAATGGTAGCGGATCAGTAAGATAGAAGAGAGATAGTGGACGCTGCCGTGCTATAGGCCGGCGCGGACGCTCGGGCCTGCCAACGGCATCGCCAGGAGGCGCCGAAACATGCCCGGCGCGCTCAACCGGAGAGCGCCGGGGGAAGGATGAGGGGCTATGCAGGGGTTGCGTTTTCTTGCTGCTTTTTCCGCCTGCCTGATGGCGGCGTCGACGGCCATCGCCGGACCGATCCTCGACGACGCCAAGGCCGCCGAGGCGCTGCTCGCCGAGGGCAAGGCCGTCGAGGCGCTGGCCTCGCTGGAGGCCGCCTTCAACGCCGCCTGGGACGCGGCGCCGCTCGGCTTCTCCGAGGCGACCTTCGTCACCGGCAAGCCGGCCGGCTTCGGCATCTACGACACCCGCCCCAACGCGGTCTTCCAGCCCGACGAGCAGATGCTGGTCTATGCCGAGCCGTTCGGCTACGGCTTCGGCAAGGACGGCGACCTGTTCAAGATCGACTTCTCCGCCGACTTCCAACTCCGGACGACGCGCGGCCAGATCCTGCACGCCCAGGAGGGCTTCGCCTCCCTCGACATGGCCTCGCGCCGGCGGAACAAGGAATTCCAGGTCTACATCGTCTATAATTTCAAGGGCCTGAAGCCCGGCGACTACGTGCTGGTGACCAAGCTCAACGACCGCAACTCCGCCAAGAAGGGCGAGTTCGAGCTGCCGTTCACCATCGCCGCCACGCCGCCGGCCAAGTAACCGAATCCGATCGACCATGACCGAACAGCCCCTCATCCGGCCGGCCGTCGATGCCGACGGCGCCGGCATCGCCCGTCTGATCGCCGCCGTGTTCGGCGAATACGACGGCTGCCCCTTCGTCATCGCCGAGTTTCCGGAGCTGGCCGCGCCGGCCAGCCACTACCAGCGGCGCGGCGGCAAGCTGTTCGTCGCCGAGGACGGCGGCATGATCGTCGGCTCGTTTGCCATCTCCTCGCCCGACGACGATGGGGTGTTCGAGATCAACAAGGTTTATCTCGACCGGCGGCGGCGCGGTTCGGGCCTGGCGCTGCGGCTCTACGAGACGGCGATCGCCGAGGCGCGGGCGCGCGGCTGCCGGACGCTGAAGCTCTGGACCGATACCCGCTTCCTGTCCGGCCACCGTTTCTACGAGAAGCTCGGCTTCGCCCGCCAGCCGGTCGTCCGCTACCTCGCCGACGCCACCGACGGCTGGGAATTCGCCTACCGGCTGGAGCTGCCGCAGCCGGCGTAGCGCCGGTTGCTGCCATTTTCGGTCGGCGGCGCTCCCTAGCCTGAGCTTGCCGCCGGCCCGGCCGCGGCGTAGAAGCCGCGAGCGCAGCCCGCGCCGGCCTTTCCGGAGTTTCCATGCAGCCGTCGATGCGCCTTCAAGCGGCCGGCGCCGCCTTCGTTGCCGTCTTCCTGTTCTCGGGCCTCGACGCGCTGGTCAAGGCGACCACCTACGGCACGCCGGTGGTGATGGTGGTGTTCCTGCGCTATGCCGCCGGCTCGCTGTTCGCGGTGGCGGCCGGCGCCACGCAGGGGCAGCTCCGGCCAAGCTGGGCAACCGTCCGCCGCGCCCTTGGCCGGTCGGTGGCCGGCGTCACCTGCGCCGCCCTGTTCTTCGGGGCGCTGAAGGAGCTGCCGCTCGCCCAAACGGTGGCGCTCACCTTCACCTCGCCGTTCTTCATGGTGCTGATCTCCTCGGTGATGATCGGCGATCCGGTCACCCGCCGCTCGCTAGTTGCCACCGCCATCGGCTTTGCCGGCGTCGTGGTCATGCTGGCCGAGAAGCTGTCGTCCGGGGCCGGCAGCCCGATCGGCTTCGCCATGGCGCTGGCCTCGGCCGTCGCCTACGCCTTGTCGATGATCATGTCGCGCCGCGACACCGCCCACGACAGCGTGTCGCAGATGATCCTGGTGCAGAATCTGATCAACACGGCGATCGCCGCGCCTTTCGCGCTATTCTGGTTCCAGCCGGTGCCGACCGGCACGCTGACGATGTTCCTGGCCATCGGCGCACTCGGCACCGGCGGCCACTACGCCATGACCTGGGCCTACAAGCACGCGCCGGCGACGCTGCTCGGCCCGTTCGAGTTCACGGCGCTGATCTGGGCCGTCACCTTCGGTATGGTCTTCTTCTCGGAGATACCGAGCCTATATACCCTTCTCGGCTCGATGATCATCATCGGCGCCTGCCTCGCCGTGGTTCAGCCGGGGCGCGCACCCGAGAGGCGCACCGAGAAAGCCCATCCGTAGAACACCGGATCGGGCCTTGACAGCCGATGGGTATGCGCCTATTTCCGACCCGCTTGGCACTCACCTCTTTCGAGTGCTAACAGCGTCCATTTTTCGCCGTGGCCCGCGAGGCAAGAGCGCGCGCGCCACGGGCAGCTCAGAAACGAGGAGCCGAACATGAAGTTCCGTCCCCTGCACGACCGCGTCGTCGTCCGCCGGCTTGAGTCCGAGGAGCGTACCGCCGGTGGCATCATCATCCCCGACACCGCCAAGGAAAAGCCCCAGCAGGGCGAAGTGGTGGCCGTTGGCCCCGGCGCCCGCAACGAAAAGGGTGAACTCGTCGCCCTCGATGTCAAGGCCGGCGACAAGGTGCTGTTCGGCAAGTGGTCGGGCACCGAGGTGAAGATCGACGGTCAGGACCTCCTGATCATGAAGGAATCCGACGTGATGGGCATCATCGGCTGATCCATCCGGACCGGTCCGTCCTCCGTCAACCTCTCTCATTTCAAGGAAGAATCCCATGGCTGCCAAGGAAGTCAAATTCGGTCCCGACGCTCGCGACAAGATGCTGCGCGGCGTGGACATCCTCGCCGATGCCGTCAAGGTCACGCTCGGCCCGAAGGGTCGCAACGTGGTGATCGAGAAGTCCTTCGGTGCTCCGCGCATCACCAAGGACGGCGTGTCGGTCGCCAAGGAAATCGAGCTTTCCGACAAGTTCGAGAACATGGGCGCCCAGATGGTCCGCGAAGTCGCTTCGAAGACCAACGACAAAGCGGGTGACGGCACCACCACCGCCACCGTGCTGGCCCAGGCCATCGTCCGCGAGGGCGCCAAGGCGGTTGCCGCTGGCATGAACCCGATGGACCTGAAGCGCGGCATCGACCTCGCCGTCGCCGAGGCCGTCAAGGACCTCAACGCCCGCTCCAAGAAGATCTCCACCTCGGCCGAAGTCGCCCAGGTCGGCACCATCTCCGCCAACGGCGAGACCGAGATCGGCCAGATGATCGCCGACGCCATGCAGAAGGTCGGCAACGAGGGCGTCATCACCGTCGAGGAAGCCAAGACCGCCGAGACCGAGCTTGAAGTGGTCGAGGGCATGCAGTTCGACCGCGGCTACCTCAGCCCCTACTTCGTGACCAACGCCGAGAAGATGGTCGCCGAGCTGGACGACCCCTACATCCTCATCCACGAGAAGAAGCTCTCCAACCTGCAGGCTCTCCTGCCGGTGCTCGAGGCCGTCGTCCAGTCGTCGCGTCCGCTGCTGATCGTCGCCGAGGACGTCGAGGGCGAAGCCCTTGCCACGCTCGTCGTCAACAAGCTGCGTGGCGGCCTGAAGATCGCTGCCGTCAAGGCGCCGGGCTTCGGCGATCGCCGCAAGGCCATGCTCGAGGACATCGCCATCCTGACCGGTGGCCAGGTGATCTCCGAGGACCTCGGCATCAAGCTCGAGAACGTCACGCTGGCCATGCTCGGCCATGCCAAGCGCGTGTCGATTTCCAAGGAGAACACCACGATCGTCGACGGCGCCGGCGCCAAGGCCGACATCGAGGCCCGCGTTGCCCAGATCAAGGCGCAGATCGAGGAGACCACCTCGGACTACGACCGCGAGAAGCTGCAGGAGCGCCTTGCCAAGCTGGCCGGTGGCGTCGCCGTCATCCGCGTCGGCGGCTCGACCGAGGTCGAGGTCAAGGAGAAGAAGGATCGCGTCGACGACGCGCTCAACGCCACCCGCGCCGCCGTCGAGGCGGGTATCGTGCCGGGCGGCGGTGCCGCTCTGCTGCGCGCCAAGAAGGCCGTCGCCAAGCTGACGTCGGATAACCTCGACATCGAGCGCGGCATCAAGATCGTGCTCGCCGCCCTCGAGTCGCCGATCCGCCAGATCGCCATCAACGCCGGCGTCGAGGGTTCGGTCGTGGTCAGCAAGGTGGCCGAGCTGGGTGAGACCTTCGGTTTCGACGCCCAGAACGAGAAGTACGTCGACATGATCCAGACCGGCATCATCGACCCGACCAAGGTCGTCCGCACCGCGCTGCAGGATGCCGCCTCGGTTGCCGGCCTGCTCATCACCACCGAAGCCATGGTGGCCGAGCTGCCGCGCAAGGAAGCTGCTCCGGCCATGCCGGGCGGCGGCATGGGCGGCATGGACTTCTAAGAAGTCCATAAAGGCCGCCCATCACCAGATGTGGTTCAAGCCGGCAACAGCCGGCTTGAACAGGCGGCATGGACTTCTAAGAAGTTCGGTTCGACTGACAAGCTGGGGCGTCGCGCGAGCGGCGCCCTTTCCTTTTGCCGGGTGTATTTCGCGCCTTACCAAAGCTTCATCCGATCCGCCGCAATGTCGCCGCGATCGGGCCGTGCTGTCGCGACCTTGAAATCGGGCGACTGTCCGGCCGCGGCGGTGATTTTCCGTTGTCTCCGCGTCGGGATTTCTGCATCAGTTCGCCGTACCGAACCGCCTCTCGGGGACATCAGATGAAAGCAATCCTTGCGACGCTCGCTCTGGCCTGGCGCCTCGCCATCCCCTATTTCAAGGAGAGACGTCAGGGCGAACTCGCCTTCCGATGGTTCACTCTCCGTTTGCAGGAGCGCTGGATCGGCCTCGGCCAGCTCGGCATCATCCTCGCCATCAACGTGGCGCAGGTCTACCTCAACGTCCAGTACAACGCCTGGAACAACCGGTTCTACACTGCGCTGCAGGACCGCAACGGCCCGACCTTCTGGGCAGAGCTGGCCTATTTCAGCATCATAGCCTTCACGATGGTCGCCTCCGGCGTCATCGAGATCTACCTGACGAGTTGGCTGCGCATCCGCTGGCGCGCCTGGATGACCGAGCATTTCGTCAATCGCTGGATGAACAACGCCAACTACTACCGTCTCGGCGCGCACGGCACGCTCACCGACAACCCCGATCAGCGCATCGCCGAGGACATCCGCGACTTCATCCTGACGACGCTGACCATCTTCGTCCAGCTGTTCAACACGGTGCTGACGCTCTACGCCTTCACCATGGTGCTGTGGGCGATCTCGGCCGAGTTTCCCTATTCCATCGGCAGCTTCAACCTGGTGAGCATTCCCGGCTATCTCGTCTGGGCGGCGGTGCTCTACTCGGTCTTCGGAACCTATATCACCCATCTGATCGGCCGGCCGCTGATCAAGCTGAACTTCCAGCAGCAGCATTTCGAGGCCGACTTCCGCTACTCGATGATGCGGGTTCGCGAGAATGCCGAGGAAATCGCCCTGCTGAAAGGCGAGGAGCCGGAAAAGCGGGTGTTCGGCGGCGCCTTCGGGCGTGTGGTGACCAACTGGTACGCCCTGATGGACGCCAACCGCAACCTCAGGACCTTCACGCTGTTCTTCGGCCAGTTCTCGGAGGTTTTCCCCTTCATCATGCTGGCGCCGGCCTATTTCCTCGGCGGCTCGACCATGCAGCTCGGCGTGCTGATGCAGACCGGGCAGGCCTTCGGCCGCGTCCAGGACAACTTCTCGGTCTTCGTTGCCCTCTACACCAGCATCGCCGACTGGAAAGCGATGCTCGATCGTCTCACCACCTTCGAGCGGGCAATGGACGTCGCCGAGGCCGCCGCCGCCCGGCCGGGCGTGGCGCTGAAGCCGACGGCCGGCGAGACGATCGCCGCCGACGGCGCCACCATTGCCCTGCCGGACGGCCGGACGCTGGTCCGCCTCGACGACACCGCCTTCGCGCGCGGCGAGACGGTGCTGATCTCCGGCCCGTCGGGCGCTGGCAAGACCTCGCTGTTCCGGGCGATCGCCGGCATCTGGCCGTTCGGCTCGGGCGAAATCACCGTGCCGGCCGATGCCAGCGTGATGGTGCTGCCGCAAACCGCCTACCTGCCGCTCGGCACGCTCAGGGAGGCGCTCACCTATCCGCATCCGGCCGGAACCTACGACGACGCGACGGTGCGCGACGTGCTGACGGCCGTCGGGCTCGGCGCCTTCGCCGACAAGCTCGACGACCTCTCCGAAGGCCCCAACCTCGCCTCGCGGCTGTCCGGCGGCGAGCAGCAGCGCGTCGCTATCGCCCGCGCCATCCTGGCCAAACCCGACTTCCTGCTGCTCGACGAGGCCACTGCCTCGCTCGACGAGGCGTCGGAGGCGGCGCTCTACCGGCTGCTGCGGCAACGGCTGCCGCAGGCGGCCATCGTCTCCATCGGCCACCGCTCGTCGCTGAAGCCGCTGCACGACGGGCTCGTGATGCTCCGCAAGGAGGATGGCGGCCCCTTCGTGCTCGGCCGGGCAACGCCACTGCCCGCCTCATGAGGTATACTTTTGGACATTCCTAAACGGCCCGCGACGCATTGTTTCCTTGACGGGAACAATGCGTCGCTCTTTTGATAGCTATGCCGGCATCCTCTCCGTAGCTATACGGACAGTACCGGCGTCAGGCGATGCCGCCCGCATCTCTCGTTTCTGGAGGCACCGACATGGACAGCATCAAGGCCCCGGCCCTGCTCGCCGGACGCATTCTTCTCTCGATCCTTTTCATTACCGCCGGCTGGGGCAAGATCACCGGCTATGCCGGCACCGCCGGTTACATGGAGTCGATGGGCGTGCCGTCGATCCTCTTGCCGCTGGTCATCCTGACCGAACTCGGCGGCGGCCTCGCCGTGCTGGTCGGCTGGCAGACCCGCATCGCCGCCTTCCTGCTGGCCGGCTTCTGCGTGCTTTCCGCCTACCTCTTCCATTACCTGGCGATCACCGGCACCGCCGGCCAAGAGATGATGGACATGAACAACTGGATGTCCTTCATGAAGAACATCACCATCGCCGGCGGCTTCCTCGCCCTCGTCGGCTCGGGCGCCGGCGCGCTGTCGGTCGACGCCAAGCTCGGCAAGAGCTGACCGGACAACACAACCGTGAGGCGGAGAGGCGGCTCTCCGCCTTGCCCTTTCGCCGCCGATCGATTACTTGGAAACCCGCGTGCGCCCGCTCGCGGGTTTCGCTGTTTTGGCCTGTTACGGCCGCTATCCAGGGCTCAGAACCGATGTCGGATTATCTCAAGGCGCGCTTGCCGCGCGGTCTCGTCGATCGCACTCCCGCCGAACTCAAGGCGACGGACGCCATGATCGAGACCATCCGACATACCTACGAGATCTACGGCTTCGAACCGGTGGAAACGCCGCTCTTCGAATACACCGACGCGCTGGGAAAATTCCTGCCCGACCAGGACCGGCCGAACGAGGGCGTATTCTCCTTCCAGGACGACGACGAGCAGTGGCTCAGCCTGCGCTACGACCTGACGGCGCCGCTCGCCCGCTTCTACGCCGAGAACCACGAGAAGCTGCCCAAGCCCTATCGCAGCTATCGGAACGGCTGGGTGTTCCGCAACGAGAAGCCCGGTCCCGGCCGCTTCCGCCAGTTCATGCAGTTCGACGCCGACACGGTCGGCGCGCCGTCGGTGGCCGCCGACGCCGAGATCTGCATGATGATGGCCGACACCATGGAGGCGCTCGGCCTGAAGGGCCAGTTCGTCGTCCGTGTCAACAACCGCAAGGTGCTGGACGGGGTGATGGAGGTGATCGGTCTTGCCGGTGACGACAAGGCGGCGAGCCGTCTCACCGTGCTCAGGGCTATCGACAAGCTCGACAAGATCGGCCCCGCCGGCGTGCGCGACCTGCTGGGCGCCGGCCGCTGGGAGAACCCGGAGGAGAAGTCCGGCGACTTCACCAAGGGCGCCGGCCTCTCCCCCGAGGCGGCCGAGGTGGTGCTGGCCTTCGTGGCGAGCGGCGCTGACACCGCCGCCGCCACCGTCGACAATCTCGGCCGGCTGGTAGCCGGCAGTGCCCGCGGCAGCGAGGGCGTCGAGGAGCTGAAGTTGATCGCCGATCTCGTCGACGCCGCCGGCTATGCCGACCGCGTGAAGGTCGATCCCTCCGTGGTGCGTGGCCTTGAATATTACACCGGCCCGGTGTTCGAGGCGGAGCTGACCTTCGAGGTGACCGGCGATGACGGCCGGCCGGTACGCTTCGGCTCGGTGGGCGGCGGCGGCCGCTACGACGGGCTGGTCGGCCGCTTCCTGAAGGAACCGGTGCCGGCCACCGGTTTCTCGATCGGCGTCTCCCGCCTGATGGCGGCGCTGCGCACGCTCGGCAAGGTCGGCACCGACAAGGTGAGCGGCCCGGTCTGCGTGCTGGTGATGGACAAGGCGCCGGAGGCGCTGGCCGGCTACCAGAAGATGGTGGCCGAGCTGCGCGCCGCCGGCATCGCCGCCGAGATGTATCTCGGCGCCTCCGGCATGAAGGCACAGATGAAATACGCCGACCGCCGCAACGCCCCCTGTGTGGTGATCGAGGGTTCCAACGAGCGGGAGGCCGGCATCGTCCAGATCAAGGACCTCGCCCTCGGCAAGGAGCTGTCGGCCGGCATCACCGACAACGCCGAATGGCGCGCTGCCCGCCCGGCCCAGAAGGAGGTCGCCCGCGCCGACCTCGTCGCCGAGGTCAGGGCGATCGTCGCGGCGGCCGGAGGCGCGGCATGACCGACGCCATCCAGATCGCCCTCGACAGCTTCCGGGCGGCCGGCTTCACCGCCGTCGACGTGCCGGTGCTCTTGCCGATGGAGGACTTCGTCCGCATCTCCGGCGAGGAGTTCCGTCGCCGCATCTTCGTGACGTCGTCGAACAACGGCCATGACTGGTGCCTGCGCCCCGAGTTCACCATTCCCGTGGTGCGCACCATGCTGGCCGCCGAGCCGGCCGGCGGCCGCTACTGCTATTCCGGCCGCATCTTCCGGAACGGCCGGCCCGGCGAGGCCGACGAGGTGTGGCAGGTGGGCGGCGAGATTCTCGGCGACCACGAGCCCGTCGCCACCGACGCGGCGGCGCTGGCCCACGCCGTGGCGATCACCGCCGCCTGCGGCGTGACGCGCCAGCGCATCGTGGTCGGCGACGTCGCCCTGTTCTCGGCGCTGCTCTCCGCGCTCGACATTCCGCCGGCCTGGCGGGCGCGGCTGACCGACCTGTTCGGCGAGCCGGAGAAGATCGCCGACACGCTGGCCCGCCTAGAGCAGCGCCGCTTCGGCTTTCCGGGCTTTGCGGCGCACGCCGAGATCATCGAGGCGCTCAGCGCCTTCCCGGCCGAGAAGGTCGGCCAGCTGTTCGCCGACATCCTGTCGATCGCCGGCGTCCGGACGGTCGGCGGCCGCACCACCGGCGAGATCGCCGAGCGGGTGCTCGAACAGGCGATGCTCGCCGCCTCCGACGGCGTGCCGGCCGACACCATCGCGGCGATCTCCGACTTCATGGCCATGCAGGACGACGGCGGCGGCGATCTCGCCATCGACGAGGGCATCGCCCGCCTCGACGTGCTCTCCCGGCGCATCGGCGACCGGCCGCCGTTCCGAGCCGCCGTCGACCGCTTCAAGGCGCGCGTCGCCGCCATCGCCGCGCTCGGCGTCGATCTTGCGACGCTGCATTACGCCGCCGGCTTCGGCCGCCGCCTCGGCTATTACGACGGCTTCGTGTTCGACGTCTACGACGCCGACCGCCTCGACGTCGGCCAGGTGAGCGGCGGCGGTCGCTACGACGGTCTCGTCCGCCACTTCAAGGCCGCCGAGGCGGTCAAGGCCGTCGGCTTCGCCGTCTGGCCCGAGCGTTTCCGGAGGCCGTCATGACCGAGCCGCTGATCGTCGCCGTACCGTCCAAGGGGCGGCTGCAGGAGCAGACGCTGGCCTTCTTCGAGCGGGCCGGCCTGCCGATCCGCCAAGCGCGCGGCGCCCGCGACTATTTCGGCACCGTCGACGGCCTGAAGGGCGTCGAGGTGCAGTTTCGCTCGGCCTCGGAGATCGCCCGCGAGATCGGCGCCGGCAACGTGCATCTCGCCGTCACCGGCATCGACCTGTTGCACGAGACGCTGGGCGGCGACGATGGCGACCGCCTCGACGCCGAGGAGGCGCCGCCTCCGGCCCATATCGTGACGCGGCTCGGCTTCGGCCGCGCCGACGTGGTGGTGGCCGTGCCGCAGGCCTGGCTCGACGTGCAGACCATGGCCGACCTCGCCGACGTCGCCGCCCGCTTCCGCCTGAAGCACTACCGGCCGATGCGCGTCGCCACCAAGTATGTCGCGCTGACGCGGCGCTTCCTCAACGCCCACGGCGTCCACGACTACCTGATCGTCGAGAGCCCCGGCGCCACCGAGGGCGCGCCGGCCGCCGGCACCGCCGAACTGATCGTCGACATCACCTCCACCGGCCAGACGCTGGTCGAGAACGGCCTGAAGATCGTCGACGACGGCGTCATCATGCGTTCGGAAGCAGCGCTGACCGCCTCGCTGGCCGCCAGTTGGACGGAGGCGGCCCGCGACGCCTGCCGGGGCATGCTGACCCGCATCGCCGCCGACGACCGGGCGCGCTCGGTCCGGCGCATCGACGCGGTGATCCGGCCGTCGTCGATGCTGCCCGACGAGCTGCGGTCGCGCCCCGAGCTGACGATCATGTCGCTGCACGACGAGAGCCTCAGCCTGCTGGTGCCCAAGGCCGCCGCCCAGGCCGAGGCCGAGGCGCTGATCGGCCGCGGCGCCACCACCGTCACCATCTCCTCGGTGGAATACGTCTTCGAGGCCGAGAACGCTCTCTACGAGAAGCTGGAAGCGCGACTCGGGTAATAGCTGGGAGTCATTGAAAATGACTCCCAGCTATTCCGCTTGCCGATTTCTCACGCCACTGATGCAAAAGAGAAATCGGCAATGGCCTCAATGAGCGGATGCGTCAGCATCTTCGCGAATTGGTATAACGTACAGCGCCGTCAGGCGTAGGGCGTGCCGGCCATCGCCGCGGCCACGCCGAGGCTGCCCTTGTCGACGAGGGCGAGCAAGGCGGCCTTCGCCTGCTCCCCGTCGTGCGCCTGCCGGAAGATCCGGTGCGCTTCCAGAAAAGCCACGGTCCAGGTGGCCAGCAGCAGGCCGGCCGCCAGACGGGCATCGGGATCGTCGGCCTCCCGGCCGGCGTCCTCGGCCAGCGCCGTCGCCACCACCGCCGCCAGTTCGTCGCGGATCGCCCGCGCCCGCGCCTTCAGCGTCTCACTCTCTTCCGCCGTCCGGATGAAATCCTGGCTGGCATCGGTGAAGCGGAGGAAGGGCACCCGCTCGGCGACCAGCCGATGGGCGAGCCGGCGCAGCGTCTCGACCGGTGAGACGGCGGGGTCGCGCTGGCGCAAGGCGTCGCGCAGGATGTCGCGGCCCTCCTCGTCGCGATCGAAGAACATGTCTTCCTTGCGCGCGAAGTGATTGAACACCGTCATCCGGCCGACGTCGGCGGCGGCGGCAATGTCGTCCACCGTCACGTTGTCGAAGCCCCGCTCGCGGAACAGGCGATCGGCGGCAAACGAGATGGTGCGGCGCGTGGCGAGGCGCTTGCGGGTACGGCGGTCGGTCGGCATCGGCATGTCGCCATCGATAGCATGATTTTTGTACCGGGTACATATTTCGCGTTGACGCGAGACCGCCGATGGCGTAACCGAATGTGTACTCAGTATATGATTAGGCTCGGTACGGCATTGGACGCCGTGGTGCAGTCGGCAGGCCGGAAGGAGATGGTCATGAAGGCGGTTCGGTTCAGCGACTACGGTGGCCCCGAGGTCCTGCGGCTGGTCGAGATCGAGGCGCCGCACGCCGGCCCCGGCGAGGTGCGGATCGCCGTGCGGGCCGCCGGGGTCAATCCCTCGGACTGGAAACGCCGGGCGGGTCAATATCGCGACTTCGAGACCGTCGAGTTTCCGGCCGGCGTCGGCGTCGAGGCATCCGGCATCGTCGACGAGGTCGGCCCCGGCGTTGCCGGCCTGTCGATCGGCGATGCCGTGTTCGGCTTCGGCGACGGCACCATGGCCGAACAGGCGGTGCTGACCCATTGGGCGCTGAAGCCCGCCGACCTGCCGTTCGAGGTGGCCGGCGGCCTGCCGGTGATCTTCGACACGGCGACACGCGCCCTCGACGAAGTCGGCGTGCTCTCCGGCGAGACGCTGCTGGTCAGTGGCGCGGCCGGCGGCATCGGCACGGCCGTCGTCCAACTGGCGCGCCTGCGCGGCATCACGGTGATCGGCACCGCCAGCCTGCCGAAGCAGGATTATCTCGCCGGTCTCGGCGCCATCCCGACAACCTACGGGCCGGGTCTCAAGGATCGCGTCAAGGCGCTGGCGCCGGATGGCGTCAACGCCGCGCTCGACATCGCCGGCTCCGGCGTCATCCCAGAGCTGATCGACATCGTCGGCGATCCCCGGCGCGTTCTCTCCGTCGCCGATTTCTCGGCCGAGCAACATGGCGCGAAGTTCTCGCACGGGCCGCCGAAGGACCCGGCTTGGATCCTAGCCGTCGCGGCCGAGCTGTGCGCCGAGGGCCTGTTCCGGCTGCCGGTGGAACGGACCTTTCCGCTCGACCGCGTGGCGGAGGCGCAGGAGGTCAGCGCCAAGGGCCACGTCACCGGCAAGCTCGCCATTTGCGTTGCCCAGGGTCCGATCTCCTCATGAACAGACCCCTCGCCGTCATCTTCGCCGCCGTCTGCCTCGATGCCGTGGGCATCGGCCTCGTCTTCCCCATCCTGCCGCGCCTGCTGGAGGAGGTGACGCAGAGCCGCAACATCGCGCCGACCATCGGCATCATGATCGCGCTCTACGCCGCCATGCAGTTCGTCTTCGCGCCGGTGCTCGGCGCCCTGAGCGACGCCCTCGGCCGGCGCCCGGTGCTGCTGCTGTCGCTGGCCGGCGCGGCGGTCAACTACGTCATCATGGCCTTCGCGCCGCATCTCTGGCTGCTGCTGCTCGGCCGCGCCATCGCCGGCCTGACCAGCGCCAACGTCACCGTGGCCATGGCCTACATCACCGACATCACCCCCGAGGATCAGCGTGCCCGCCGCTTCGGCCTGTTCAACGCCATGTTCGGCGCCGGCTTCATCGTCGGGCCGGTGCTCGGCGGCGTGCTCGGCGACGCCTGGCTGCGGCTGCCATTCATCGCTGCCGCGCAGCTCAACGCCGGCAATCTCCTGCTGGCCTGGCTCATCCTGCCGGAATCCCACGCGCCTTCCGGCCGGAGAATCGACCTTGCCGCGCTCAATCCGCTCCGGCCGCTGCGCTGGGTGCTGTCGATGAAGGGGCTGCTGCCGATCGTCCTGGTGGTGTTCTTCCTGAGCGGCGCCGGAGAAGCCTACGGCACCTGCTGGGCGCTGTGGGGCTTCGATACCTTCCACTGGAACGGCCTGTGGATCGGCCTGTCGCTCGGCGCGTTCGGTATCTGCCAGACGCTGATGCAGGCTTTCCTGCCCGGCCCGGCCAGCAGGCTGCTCGGCGAGCGCTGGGCCGCCATCGCCGGCATCGCCGGCGCCAGCATCGCTCTGGTCGCCATGGCCTTCGCGAGGCAGGGCTGGATCGTGTTCGCCGTCATGCCGATCTTCACTCTCGTCGGCATCGGCATGCCGGCACTTCAGGCGCTGGCCACCCGGCAAGTCGACGACAGCCGCCAAGGCCAGTTCCAGGGCGTGCTGACATCGACCGTCAGCCTTTCCTCGATCGTCGCCCCGCTCGGCTTCTCGACCCTCTACTTCGCGGTCCGGACGGCATGGCCCGGCGCCATCTGGCTGTCGGTGGTGGTCATCTACGCCATCGCCGTGCCGCTGGTGCTCGTCGGCACCCGGACGGCGCGGCCGTCGGAGGCGTGATTCACCGCGGCCGGACGAAGGCGGCCCGTTCCCTCTCGACCACGTCGCGGATGTCGCAGCCGGTGAAGTGATCGTTGACGAGGCCCATGGCCTGCATGAAGGCGTAGACGGTGGTGGGGCCGACGAAGCTCCAGCCGCGCTTCAGGAGCGCCTTGGACAGCGCCGTCGATTCGGCCGTCTTCGGCACCACGTCGGCTCGCGTGAAGATAGCCGGCCGGCTCTCCGGATCGGGCTCGTAGCGCCAGACGAAGGCGGCCAGCGAACCGGCTTCCTGTTGCAGGTCCAGCGCCCGGCGGGCGTTGTTGACGGTGGAGACGATCTTGCCGCGGTGGCGGACGATGCCGGCGTCGCCGACCAGCCGCTCGATATCGGCGTGGGTGAAGGCGGCAACGGTCGGAATGTCGAAGTCCCGGAAGGCGGCGCGGAAATTGTCGCGCTTCCTGAGGATGGTCAGCCAGGACAGGCCCGACTGGAAGCCTTCGAGGCAGAGCTTCTCGAACAGGCGCGTATCGTCCTTGACCGGCCGGCCCCATTCCTCGTCGTGGTAGCGGCGATAGAGCGGGTCGCCGCTTGCCCAGGCGCAGCGCCTAACGCCGTCGTCGCCCGCGACAATGCCGTCGATGATGCCGTCCATGCCCATCCCCCTCGCCTGGTGATCGTTTCGAGGCAAAGCTAGCGGCCGCCGCCGCCGCGAAATGGCAGCAGCAAAAAGGCGGCCGGGGAAACCGGCCGCCTCGGCATTTCCACCCGGATCGGGCGGTCAGGCGAACAGGGCGTCGATGTCGTCCTGGGTGGCGCAATCGACGGTCGGCAGCGCCGGGCCGTTGAGCAGCGCGGCGTCGCCGACGCGGCGCAGCGACTCGTCGGCCTCGATGGTGTTGAAGGCCTCCATGCCGCCCCAGATCTCCATCATGCGGTTGACGCGATCCTCGATGAAGCGGAGCACGTTGACCACCTTGGTGATGCGCTGGCCGGTGAGGTCCTGGAAGTTGCAGGCCTCGTAGATAGCCAGCACCCGCTCCTGGATGTCGGCGGCCATTGCCTGCTTCTCGCCCTTGAGGTGGGCGACGAGGTTGTTGGCGTCGTCGTCGATCCGTTCCACCGCCGACAGGATGCTTTCGGTGGCGTTCTCGGTGCCCTGGACGACGGCGTCCAGTTCGTCGGTGACGCGGCTCATGTCCTCGCCCTTGAAGCCGGAGACGTGCAGGCTGGCGATTTCCTGCTTGGTGCGGGAGATCGCTTCCTGGATGGTGTCCATCTCGCTCTTCAGCTTGTAGGCCTCGGTGAATTGCTTCTGGTAGTCGGCGATGATGTCCTTGCTGATCTCCTGATGCGGCTTGACCAGTTTCTTGATCTCGCTCAGCTCCTGGAGAATCGCATCGGCGCCGATGCCGCCGGCTGGCGCGGCCGCGGCACCGACGCCAAGCATAGCTTCGACACGAAAAGCCTTGCGAGCCAACGCCATATTACACTCCTCGCGCCCGAAATCGGGAAGTATCGTCAAATTCCGGCGACGCTGCCGACGGAGCAAATTTAGAGCGAGGCGGTTAACAACGCGTATGCCGGAAGCGGATCCGATAAAATTTCCTGCACAGTTTCAGATAGTTGAAACGATACGCGATACGTTTCCTTAACCATGGCGACAGATCGCTCCAATTGTCGCGAAGCCGGTCGCCTGCCGTTCACCATTCCTAGAGCGGCCCCGCCTAGCCTTTTCCGGGCGTCGACGGCCAGTCCGCGGCGCTGTCCGAAGTTCCCACCATCGAGGGTTCAACCGATGAAAGCTGCCGCCCTGTTCCTTGCGGGCATTGCCGCCGTCGTGGCCGCATCGGGCCCGGCCGCCGCCCAGGCGGGCCGCTATCTGGCGCCGCCGCCGATCGTGCTGTCGCCCAATCTCACCGATCCCTGGGTGATGCAGCTCCAGCCCGGCAACAGGCCGATCTACGCGGCGCCGGAAGCGCGGAGCCCGCGCACCTGGTCGGCGCCGCCGGCCGCCGAGGCCAAGGCGACGCGCAAGGTCGATCCGCGCAGCCAGCCGCTGGCGGCGGAACTGCTGCCGCAGGAGGTGGCCTATGACGGTCCCGGCGTGCCCGGCTCCATCGTCATCGATACCAAGAACCGCTTCCTCTACCTCGTCGAGGCCGACGGCACGGCGCGCCGCTATGGCGTCGGCGTCGGCCGGCCGGGCTTCACCTGGGCCGGCGAGCATCGCATCACCCGCAAGGCCGAGTGGCCCTCCTGGCATCCGCCGGCCGAGATGCGGCAGCGCCAGCCCGGCCTGCCGGTGATGATGCCGGGCGGCCCCAAGAATCCGCTCGGCGCCCGCGCCATGTATCTCGGCTCGACGCTCTACCGCATTCACGGCACGGCCGAGCCGTGGACGATCGGCCACGCCGTGTCGTCGGGCTGCATCCGCATGCGCAACGAGGATGTCACCGATCTCTACGAGCGGGTGAAGGTCGGAACGCGGGTAATCGTGATATAGCCGCCTCACCTCGGCGCTTTTTCGCGTCCGACCGGGCGGCGCGTACTCCTTTGATCGGCGGCGGTCTCGACAGGCGGGACCGCCGCCTTTTAGTTTCCCGGCATAGTCGTGATTCGTCTCCGCAAGTCCTCGGGTTTCTCCATGATGAAAATGTCCTTTGTTCCGGCGCGTCCGCTGATGCTGGCGCTCGCTGCCGGGCTTGTCCTGTCCGCCTGCGTCTCGTCGAAGCCGGTGGAGCCGCCCAAGCCCCCGCCGGCCATCGAGAAGCCCGTCAAGCCGCTGTCCTACCTGCCGGACGACACCGCCGACGACGCACGCGACCTCAACCTTACCGGCGACCAGCTGCCGCCCGAACCGTTCCGGCGGGCCGAGATCGATTTCCCGACCGACGAGCCGCCGGGCACGGTGATCATCGATACCGGCGACAAGCATCTCTACCTCGTCGAGGACGACGGCAAGGCGATGCGCTACGGCGTCGGCGTCGGCCGCCAGGGCTTTTCCTGGAAGGGCACGGTGGAAATCGGCAGCCGGCAGAAGTGGCCGCGCTGGTTCCCGCCCAAGGAGATGATCGCCCGCGAGGCAGCGCGCGGCCACAATATTCCGGACATGATGGAAGGGCAGATCGGCAACCCGCTCGGCGCCCGTGCTCTCTATCTCTACGACGGCCCCAAGGACACGCTGTTCCGCATCCACGGCACCTTCGAGCCGAAGAGCATCGGCACCAACGCCTCCTCGGGCTGCATCCGCATGGCCAACGCCGACGTGATGGATCTCTACGAGCGCGTCAAGGTGGGCACGCGGGTGGTGGTGCGCTGAGGCGACGACTCAGAACTGGGCGATCCGCTTGGTGTAGGCGTCCAGCACGCAGCCGCGCGGATCGTCGGTGCGGGCGCATTTCAGCATCTGCGCCCGCCAAGCGCGTTGCGACGTCTTGAGCGAGCCCACCTGATCGGCGCTGGCGCGGGCCAGCGCGCGGGCGAAGTCCTTGGCGAGCCTGAGGTCGAGGTCGGCCAGGGCGTCGTCGCCGCAGATCAGCCGCTCGACTTCCGACTTGGCGCCGTCGCAGTCGAAGCTCGGCTGGGCGGCGTTGGCAGGCAGCGCCATCATCGTCAGAAGGACGATGGCAATGATGCCCGAACCTGCCACCAATCCGCTCATCGCCCGCTCCCGTCCGCTCACCGACCGCTGTCTTCGCCGAGCCGGACAATCAAGTTTAACGTATGATCCCGGCATACGTCCATGGTCGTTCATGTACGGTCGACATCAGCCGCCATCAACACCAGGAAGATGACGTTTTTTGGAGCAAATGCCGGCTTTTGTCGGTTTGGTGAATTTCCCGCGCCGGCGTGGCGCGTCGGCCGGACCGGCGGTCTTCCCCGATTGCGAAGATCGATCGTTGCGCGTATCACCGGGACCGCGAAATAATAAGACCGGAAACGCCATCATGACGCCGAAACCGCGGGTCGGGCTGTTCGTGACCTGCCTCGTCGACTTCTTCCGCCCGACCGTCGGCTTCTCGGCCGTCAAGCTGATCGAGGACGCCGGCTGCGAGGTATTCGTGCCGGCCGCCCAGACCTGCTGCGGCCAGCCGGCCTACAACTCCGGCGACCGGGCCGGCGCGCGGGCGCTGGCCGAACAGGTGATCGCCCTGTTCGAGGGATTCGACCACGTGGTGATCCCCTCCGGCTCCTGCGCCGGCATGATCAAGGTCCACTACCCCTCGCTGTTCGCCGGCGAGCCCGGCTGGACGCTGCGGGCCGAGCGCCTCGCCGCCAAGACCCACGAACTGACCGCCTTCCTGACCGACGTGCTGGGCGTCGGCCCGCTGCCGACCGCCTGGGAGGGCACGGCGACCTATCACGATTCCTGCTCCGGCCTCCGGGAACTCGGCGTCAAGGATCAGCCGCGCAAGCTGCTCGCCGCCGTCGACGGCCTCACCGTCAAGGAAATGCGCGACCCCGAAAGCTGCTGCGGCTTCGGCGGTACCTTCTGCGTCAAGTATGACGAGATCTCCAACGCGATTGTCGACCGCAAGGCCGCCGACGTCAGATCGACCGGCGCCAACCTGTTGCTCGGCGGCGACCTCGGCTGCCTGCTCAACATCGCCGGCAAGCTGAAGCGCGAGGGCTCGACGGTCGAGGTGCGCCACGTCGCCGAGGTGCTGGCCGGCATGACCGCCGGCCCGGCCATCGGGGGGGCGAAGCGATGAGCGGCGCGCCGGCTTCCGCCACCTTTCCGAAGAACGCCCGCGCGGCGCTCGCCAATCCGCCGCTCCTCAAGGCCATCGCCCATATCGAGGAGACGCTGGTATCCGGCCGCCGCCGCGCCGTCGACGCTCTGCCCGAGTTCGAGGCGCTGCGCGACGCCGGCCGCGACCTCAAGGCGCATACGCTCGCTCACCTCGACCTCTATCTCGAAGCCTTCGAACAGAAGGTGGTGGAGGCCGGCGGCCATGTGCATTGGGCGGCCGACGCGGCCGAGGCCAATTCGATCGTCCTTGACATCTGCCAAGCGGCCGGCGCCCGCACGGTGACCAAGGGCAAGTCGATGATCACCGAGGAGGTCGGCCTCAACGCCTTCCTGGAGGGGAACGGCGTGCGGCCGGTGGAGACCGACCTCGGCGAATACATCATCCAGCTGCGCGGCGAGACGCCGAGCCACATCATCGCGCCGGCCGTGCACGTCAACAAGGAACAGGTGGCCGCCGACTTCCGCCGCGTCCACACCGACCTCGATCCGCGCCGCAACCTCGACGAGCCGGTGTCGCTGCTCGCCGAGGCGCGCGGCGTACTACGCGAGCGCTTCCTCGCCGCCGACGTCGGCATCACCGGTGCCAACTTCCTGGTGGCCGAGACCGGATCGACGGTGATCGTCACCAACGAGGGCAACGGCGATCTCTCGCAGATCCTGCCGAAAACCCACATCGTGCTCGCCTCGATCGAGAAGGTGGTGCCGACGCTGGAGGACGTCGCCACCATCATGCGCCTCCTGGCCCGCTCGGCCACCGGCCAGGAGATGAGCGTCTACACCACCTTCTCCACCGGTCCGCGCCGGCCGGGCGACCCGGACGGTCCCGAGGCCTTCCACGTGGTGCTGCTCGATAACGGCCGCTCGGCCATGCTCGGCACGGAATTCGAGGACATGCTGCGCTGCATCCGCTGCGGCGCCTGCCTCAACCATTGCCCGGTCTACCGGTCGATCGGCGGCCACGCCTACGGTTCGGTCTATCCGGGGCCGATGGGCTCGGTGCTGACGCCGTCGCTTCAGGGTCTCGAAACCTCGGCGCATCTCGCCAACGCCTCGACGCTGTGCGGCCGCTGCGAGAGCGTCTGCCCGATGCGTATTCCGCTGCCGAAGATGCTGCGCCACTGGCGCGAAAAGGAGTTCGAGCGGCACCTGACGCCGAGGAAGGCGCGCTTCGGCCTCGCCGCCTGGCGCTTCCTCGCCGACCGGCCGCGCCTCTACGGGCTGACGACGCGGCTCGCCGCCTGGGGCCTTTCCCGCCTCGCCGGCAAGAGCGGCGCGCTCACCTCGCTGCCGCTGGCCGGCGGCTGGACCAGGTGGCGCGATCTGCCGGCGCCGGAGGGCGGCACCTTCCGGACCGAATGGGCCAAGCGAGGGAGGCACTGATGTCGAGCCGCGAAGCCATCCTCGGCCGCATCCGCCGGTCGCTCGGCGCGTCGGGCACCGACGCTCCCCGCCGCGACGCCGTCCGTCACCGTCTCGATGCGACGCCGCGGAACGTCGTGCCGGCGCGCGGGGCTCTGCCGCCGGCCGAACGGGTTGACCTCTTCTGCCGCAAGGCCGGGGAGGTCTTCGCCTCGGTCGTCCGCCTCGCCCGGCCCGACGGCATCCCGTCGGCCGTCGCCGACTATCTCAGGAGCCGCAACCTGCCGCAGGCGGTCCGGCGCGGCGACGATCCGCGCCTTGCCACCCTGCCCTGGGAGCGGGAGGCGCAGCTCACTGTTTCCACCGGCGCCAGCGCCGGCGCCGACCTCGTCGGCGTCAGCCACGCCGATGCCGGCGTCGCCGAAACGGGCACGCTGATGCTGACCTCCGGCCCGGACAACCCGACGACGCTCAATTTCCTGCCCGACCACCATATCGTCGTCGTCGACGCCTCGACGGTATCAGGCGACTATGAGACGGTATGGGCCGACCTGCGCCGGCGGTTCGGCGCCGGGGCGATGCCGCGCACCGTCAACCTCGTCACCGGCCCGTCGCGGTCGGCCGACATCGAGGAGACGCTGCTGCTCGGCGCCCACGGCCCGCGCAGCCTGCATATTCTGGTGGTGGGGTAAGCATGCCGATCCTGACGCTCGTCTTCTACACCGGCGCTCTCGCCGTCGCCGCCGCCTCGCCCGGTCCGGGCATGACGGCGGTGGTGGCGCGGGCGCTCGGCGGCGGCTTCCGCGCCGGCATGACCTTCATCGTCGGCATCGTGTTCGGCGACCTGTTCTATCTGACGCTGGCCATCTTCGGCCTTGCCTCGCTGGCGCAGGAGTTCAACCTCGCCTTCCTGGTGGTCCGCTACGTCGGCGCCGCCTATCTGCTCTATCTGGCGTGGAAGCTCTGGACGTCGCGCGCCGATCCGGCCGAGGTGGCGGCCAGGGTGCGGACGGAAAGCGCCTGGCGGACGGTGCTGGGCGGCTTCACGCTGACGCTCGGCAACCCCAAGACCATCGTCTTCTACATGGCGCTGCTGCCGTCGCTGATGCCGATCGAGAAGATTACCTTCGTCGGCTATGTCGAGCTGATCGGCATATCCGTGGTGACGCTCTCCGTGGTCGGCGTCGCTTATGCGGCGGCGGCGGCCGGCGCCCGCGAGTTCTTCCGCAGCCCCAAGGCGATGCAACGCCTCAACCGCGCCGCCGGCACCATGATGGCCGGCGCCGCGGCGGCGGTGGTGGCGCGTTAGGCTCCGAAGTTATTCCGCCGCGAGACTCAGCGCCTGGTCGGCGGCAAGGTTGCCGAGCGAGGTGACGATGTGCTTGGCGAGCGCCTCGTGGATCGGGCTCTTGGCGTGCTCGGCCCTGAGCAGGCCGATCTCGGCCGGCTCGAGTTCCGGGAAGCCCTCGCGGGCCCCGAGGATGCGCATGTTGGCCTTGAGGGCGCTTTCCGGCAGCACCGATACGGCGAGCCCGGCCAGCACGGCGCCCGACAGCGCCAGCGCGGCGCTGGAGATATAGGCGACGCGGAAGCGCCGGCCCTCGCGGTCGAGAGCGCGGACGACGTTGGCGCGCCAGCAGCAGTCGTCGGGACCCAGCGCCAGCGGCACCGGGTCGAGTTCGTGGACGCTGTGGTCGCGCGAGCCGACCCAGAACAGCGGCTCGCGGCGGATCACCTCGCCGCGCAGCGAGCCGTAGTAGCCGTGGTTGATGATGCCGAGGTCGAGCCGGCCGTCGCGGATCATGTCGGAGACGGTGACCGAACGCTGGCACTCTACGGTGATCTCGATCATCGGGTTGATGCGCGAGAAGCCGGCCAGCACCGGCGGCAGCAGCCGGTCGGCATAGTCGTCGGGAATGCCGAGCCGCACCGAGCCGGTGAGGCCGGGGTCCTCGAAGGCGGCCAGCGTCTCGTCGTTGAGGCGGATCAGGCGGCGCGCGTATTCCAGAAGCCGCCGGCCGTCCTCGGTGAGGCGGCTCTGGCGGCCGTCTCGCGAGAAGATCGGCTTGCCCACCCGGTCCTCGAGGCGCCGCATCTGCATGGAGACGGCCGACTGCGTCTTGTGCACCACGTCGGCGGCGGCCGTAAACGACCCTACCTCGGCGATGGCGACGAAAGTCCGGAGCTGATCGAGGTCGAGTACGTTCATCTTCAACGATCCTGATGGATGGCCGGCCAACGACGCGGAAAGAGCATTGCCGCCGGTTTTCGGGTGGCGATCCATCGCCGGCTCTGATCATATGGCGTCAGGAAATTGATATCAAGGTTCTTCATGGAACGCATCAAAAACATGCGTTGGACTGATTGATAGCCCCATGAGATAAATCCACTATCGAAATGGTGCAGCACCGTTCCTATTTCAGTAACGCAAGGCTGCTATGTTCTGCCCATAGGGCATCTGGAAGTTCGCAGGAGCCAAGAGAATGACACTGATCCTCGATCATGCGTCCTCGAGCCGCGCCTCCTCCCATGGTCTCGTCCACGAGGCGCTGCGCCTCGCCGGCGCTGTTTTCAAGCGCATTGGCGCGCTGATTGCCGCGGAAATCGACCGCCGGCAGACCATGCACCTGCTGGAGTTCGACGCGCACGCGCTGAAGGACATGGGCATTTCCCACGCTGACGTGGAAGGTGCGCTGCTGGTTCCGATCAACCGCAAGCCGAGCCACGCCCTGGCCGCCCGTCGCGCCGAAGCCCGCCGTGCCGAGCATGCCAAAGCCCTGGAGGCCGCCGCCGCCCTTCAGGACGAACACGTACGTATTTCATAAGAGACCGACATCGGTTCGGCCGAAAGCATTCGCCGGACTTATGGAGAGGTAAATGAAATACTAACGGGGCTTCCAGGCGGAGCCCCGTTGTCGCCTTCACCCCTAGCCCCTCAACCCCTGACCCAGACGCACCAAGCGCCAAACCATCCTCCAGCCCCTTCAATGGAGCCGATCATGTCCACGACCCTCGCGTCCAACACTCACGCCGCCGCCATCGTCACGACGCCCGCCTCGCTGGTGCGCGCCGCTGCCGAGCGAATTGCGTTCGTTGCGAAGGCTCTGGTCAATCGCTGGATGACCAGGCAACTTTGCGACTTCACCGATTACGAGCTGGCGGATATCGGCCTCAGCCGATCCGACCTCAAACAGGCTCTCGACGGCCCGGTCTATGCCGATCCGTCGCTGCGTCTGGCCGCCATCGCCCGCGGCAATTCGGTGAACATGCGCAGCGTCGTCGTGCATCGCCGCGTAGAGAGCGCGGAGTTCACGCCATTGGTCAGGGGGAGGGAAGAATGATCGCGCCAAGACTGGAAGACTGCGTCAACGATCTCTGCCCGCTCACCCGCCGCCCCGTCAGCCCCGACGCCCTGACCTTCTACAAGGGCAAGGTGGTCGGCTTTGCCGACCGGCAGGCGCGTGACACCTTCCTCGCCGCCATGCTGGCCTTCGAGACGGCCATCCAGCCGCCGCCGGAGGTGCGCTACTCCAAGCCGCTCAAGAAGCGCGAGAAGGAGCTTGAAGCGGCCTGAGGTCGCCTTTCCTCGAGCGGACGCGCCGGCCTACCGGCGCGCCGCTCCGCGGGTCCGGAGCCCGTCTCCCCTTTCCGGACCCCAGCCATCCCGGCCCCCTGCCGGATCACCTGGCGGCGTCGCAAGGCGCCGCCTCTTTTTTTATCACTGAAGGCCGTGCTATCGACGTCTCTATGGCCCATTCCGATTTCCGCACGCCGCGCCTGTTCGTGGCGACGCCGCTTGACGGCGCGCCCGTCGCCTTCGACCGCGACCAGAGCAACTATCTCCTCAACGTGCTGCGCCTCCGGGACGGCGACGAGGTGCTGGTGTTCGACGGCCAGAGAGGCGAGTGGCGCGGCCGCCTCGCCGTCGCCGGCAAGCGGGCGGCCGGCCTCGCCGACCTCCGCCTCAGCCGGCCGCAGCCGCCGGCACCCGACCTGCTCTACCTGTTCGCGCCGCTGAAGCATGCCCGGCTCGACTACATGGTGCAGAAGGCCGTCGAGATGGGCGTCGGCCGGATGCGGCCGGTGCTGACGCAGCACACCCAGGCGAGCCGCGTCAATCTCGAACGCATGCGGGCCAACGTCGTCGAGGCGGCCGAGCAATGCGGCGTGCTGCACGTGCCCGCCGTCGAGGACGAGGAAAAGCTCGACCGGGCGCTCGCCCGTTTTGCCGCGGACGAGCCGGGCCGGCGACTGATCTTCTGCGACGAGGGCGAGGACAGCATCAATCCGCTTCCGGTCCTGTCGGCGCTGCCGCGCGGGTCGCTCGCCGTACTAATCGGCCCGGAAGGCGGCTTCTCCGACGACGAGCGGCGCACCCTGCGCTCCCAGCCCTTCGTCACGGCGATTCCCCTGGGGCCGCGCATCCTCCGCGCCGACACGGCGGCGGTGGCGGCGCTTGCCGTCATCCAGGCGACGCTCGGCGACTGGTAGCCTGCTGACACGATCACGTTCGAGAGAGCCGCAAAAACGTTTCCCGCCGGCCGCCCACCGGCGATTGATCAATCCTTGCCGGACGGCTAGTTTGCCGCCCAGTCCTCGGGGAACCCATTCATGGCGCGAGACACGTCCGACACCACGCCCGTCACTTCCGTCGCCGATCTCGCCGAGCGGATCGCCGGCGGCTGTAAACCGAAGGCGCGCTGGCGGATCGGCACCGAGCACGAGAAGGTCGGCTTCCGCAAGTTCAGCCACGCGCCCGTACCCTACGCGGGGGCCGGCGGCATCCGCCAGTTGCTCGAAGGCATGGAAGGCCTGCTCGGCTGGCAGCCGATCGTCGACCAGGACCGGCCGATCGGCCTCGTCGACCCGACGCACGGCGGCGCCATCAGCCTGGAGCCGGGCGGCCAGTTCGAGCTGTCCGGCGCGCCGCTCGACAACCTGCACCAGACCGCCACCGAGTTGCAGGCGCACATGATGCAGGTGCTGGAGATCGCCACGCCGCTTCGCATCGGCTTCCTCGCCCTCGGCGCCAGCCCGGTCTGGCCGCTCGAGGACACGCCGGTGATGCCGAAGTCGCGCTATGCCATCATGGCCGACTACATGCCGACGGTGGGCACGCGCGGCCTCGACATGATGTTCCGCACCGCCACCGTGCAGGTGAACCTCGATTTCGCCTCCGAAGCCGACATGATCAGGAAGATGCGGGTGTCGATCGCCTTGCAGCCGATCGCCACGGCGCTGTTCGCCAACTCGCCCTATCTCGACGGCCGCGCCACCGGCCGCCTCTCCGAGCGCTCGGAGATCTGGCGCGACACCGACAACGCCCGCGCCGGCATGATTCCCTTCGTGTTCGATGAGGGCTTCGGCTTCGAGGCTTACGTCGAGTGGGCGCTCGACGTTCCCATGTATTTCGTCAAGCGCGGCGACACCTATCACCGCGCCACCGACGTCACCTTCCGCCAGTTCATGGCCGGCGCCTTGCGCGACCGCCTGCCCGGCGTCGAGCCGACCGTCGGCGACTGGGACAATCATCTCGGCACGCTGTTCCCGGAGGTGCGGCTCAAGAGCTATCTGGAAATGCGCGGCGCCGATTCCGGCTCCACCGCCCATATCCTGGCGCTGCCGGCCTTCTGGGTCGGCCTGCTCTATGACGAGGCGGCGCTCGACGCCGCCTGGGACCTGGTCAAGGACTGGACCACCGAGGAGCGGCAGCGTCTCCGCGACGACGTGCCGACGCTGGCTCTCAAAGCCGAGATCGGCGGCCGCACGGTGCGCGACATTGGCCGCGAGGTGGTGGCGCTGTCGCGGGCCGGCCTTGCCCGACGTGCCCGTCTCAACCGCTGCGGCCAGGACGAGACGGGCTATCTGAAGCCGCTCGACATCATCCTCGAGCGCGGCAAGACCGAGGCCGAGGTGCTGCTCGAGAAGTTCGGCGACAACCTCGACGGCATCTTCTGCGCTCTCGACATGCAGCCGACCGACGACCTCGGCTGCCTCTGACCCTCATTCGGGATGCCAGCCGTGACCGAACATGCTTCCAACGCCGCCGAATACACGGTTTCGGAGATCTCCTTCGCCCTCAAGCGGACGGTCGAGGACCAGTTCGGCTTCGTGCGGGTGCGCGGCGAGATTTCCGGCTATCGCGGACCGCATTCCTCGGGACACGCCTATTTCGCGCTGAAGGATGAGAACGCCCGCATCGAGGCGGTGGTCTGGCGCGGCGTGTTCGGCCGGCTGCGCTTCAAGCCGGAAGAGGGCATGGAGGTGATCGCCACCGGCAAGCTCACCACCTATCCCAATTCGTCGAAATACCAGATCGTCATCGACGCGCTGGAACCGGCCGGCGCCGGCGCGCTGATGGCTCTCCTCGAGGAACGCAAGCGCAAGCTCGCCGCCGAGGGTCTGTTCGAGGCCGGCCGCAAGCAACTCCTCCCCTACCTGCCGCGCATCGTCGGTGTCGTCACCTCGCCGACCGGCGCCGTCATCCGCGACATCCTGCACCGCCTCGCCGACCGCTTCCCGGTGCACGTGCTGGTCTGGCCGGTGAAGGTGCAGGGCGAGGGCTGCGGCGACGAGGTGGCGGCCGGCATCGCCGGCTTCAACGCGTTTCCCGAGGACGGGCCGATTCCCCGGCCGGACGTGATCATCGTGGCGCGCGGCGGCGGCAGCCTCGAGGACCTCTGGGGCTTCAACGACGAGGCGGTGGTGCGCGCCGCCGCCGCGAGCGACATCCCGCTGGTCTCGGCGGTAGGCCACGAAACCGACTGGACGCTGATCGATCTTGCCGCCGACGTCAGGGCGCCGACGCCGACCGGCGCCGCCGAGATGGTGGTGCCGGTGCGCCGCGAACTGCTCGACCGCGTCGACGACCTCGGCCGCCGGCTGACCGGCGCCGGCCTCCGGGCGATCGACCTCCGGCGGACGCGGCTCGTCGCCGCCGCCCGCGCCCTGCCGCGCGCCGCCGACATCCTCGCCCTGCCGCGCCAGCGCTTCGACAGCGCCGCCAACGCCCTGCCGAAGGCGCTTTCCGCCAACACCACGCTGCACGCCCGCCGCTTCGAGCGGGTGGCGGCCCGCCTGACGCCGCAGAGCCTCCTGAGGACGCAAAGCCAGCTCGGCGAGCGCCTGTCCGTTCTCGCGGCGCGCGGCAACCGGGCGGTGGCCGAGTTGATTGCCCGCCGGCGGGCACGGCTCGATCAGGTGGCGTCGGTGTTCGACGCCGTCAACCACCGGGCGACGCTGCGACGCGGCTATGCGCTGGTGCGCGACGGCGACGGCCATCCGGTATTCCGGGCCGACGGGCTCGCGGCCGGCGCGGCGATCGACATCGAGTTCGCCGACGGCCGGATCGGCGCCCACGTCGGCGACGGCGCGCCGCCGCCGGCCGAGCCGAAGCCGGCGCCGCGCCGGGCCAGGGGCAAGCCCGAACCGGACGATCAGGGCAATCTTTTCTGAGACTGTCGCCTCAGGCCGAGCGCATCCGCCTATCGCCGTAGTCCGCCGGCTGACGGGCGACGACGACGCGGTTGCGGCCAGCGCGCTTGGCGGCGTAGACCGCCTTGTCGGCCTGCTGCAGCATCTGCGCGAAGGACGAGGCAGTGTCCGGATAGGCCGAGATGCCGGCCGAGAAGGTGATCTCCGCCGCACCCTGGCCGGTTCCGACCGGATGGGCACGGATCAGCGCCCGCCATGCCTCGGCGCGGGCGCGCGCTTCCTCGATGTCGCAGTCGGGCATCAGCACCAGGAATTCCTCGCCGCCCGTGCGCACCGCCACCTCGCCGGGGCGCAGCGAACGGGCGAGGATGGCGGCCATCGCCACCAGCGCATCGTCGCCGGCCTTGTGGCCATAGGTGTCGTTGAGCCGCTTGAAATGGTCGAGATCGAGCGACACGGCGACCAGCGGCCGGCCGGCGGCGTCGGCATGCTTGACCAGCCGGCAGGCGATCTCGTCGAGGATGCGCCGATTGTTGAGGCCGGTCAGGCTGTCGCGGTGGGCCATCTCGTGCAACTGCTCCTGCAAGCGCAGGTTGGCCTCGAGGCGCTCCTCCATCAGCCGCGCCGACAGGCGCAGGCTCTCGTGGACGCAGAGATAGTCGGTGATGTCGCGCAGCACGTAGGCGAAACTCTGGGCGCGGCGGCCGGTCTCGATGATCACGGTGCGCACCTCGTAGGTGCGATTCCCCCGGCTCCAGCGCCGGACCAGTTCGCTGCCCTCGAACAGGCTGGTCTGGTCGGCGGGGCCGAAGCCGGCATCGAGGTCCGAGAGCCGCCGGCCGATCAGCGGGCCGTCGTCGAAGATCGCCTGCGTCGCGGCGTTGGCCTCGACGATCAGCCCGTTCTCCGACACCACCAGGATGCCGTCGGGATGGGCGGCGATCACCGCCCTGAGGGCGACGGGCGCCAGCGACAGGAACCGGTTGCGGCTGATCAGCATGTTGTAGACCAGCGGCATGATGCCGAGGGCAAGCGGCGTCGGGTCGAAGCCGAAGGCATGCAGGCTGCTGAGGTTGTAGGCGGCGTTGGCCGCCCAGGGCGCCGCGGCGACGATCAGCAGGCCGGCGAACTGGCCGCGATGCAGCGGTGGCGCCTGGATGGCCGCCCACAGCGTCCGGAGCGTCGTCAGCGCCATGAAGAAGTAGATGGCGACCATCACCGCGAAGTACAGCGGCCCGCGCTCGTAGCGCAGCCGCCAGAGATCGTCGGCCGCCGGATCGGCAATCACCGCCGTGTAGATCAGGTGGTGCAGATCGTTGGTCACGGCGATCGTCAGCATGACGAGACCGGCGGCGATCGTGAGACCGGTGTAGAGCGCGGCGTTCGGCAGGTCGGACCCGCGGGTGTAGGCCGTCATGAACAGCATCCACGAGATCGGCGTGGCGATGATGCCGTACCAGGCGAGTTCCGAGTAGAATACCTTGAGCGGCGCCGCCTCGGCGCTGACCTCGAGGATGGCGGAAACCGCCCACCAACCGCTCGACGCCATCAGCATCATATAGTCGGTGCGCCCCGGAAAGCTGCCGATGCGCAGCGTGCGCCAGGAGGTCACGGCCGTCCCGATGATCACGAGAGCCAGAATGACGGCGGCGGGCTGCACGAGAATTCGGGCTCCGGAAGAATCGGTCATGACGGGCGATTGCGTAATGCTATCCTGCAACTTCTTTCCAGTTGGTTTCAAGTTCCTGCATGTTTTGCCGAAAAATGCCGGGAGTCGGCACCCGTTGGGGCTGGACAGCAGCGGCGGCAACGGCTTTCGTTGGCGCGGGCCGTCGCCGGCATTTCCCCGCCGTCAGCCCGCCGCCGCAACCGGGACGACATCAAGATGACCGCCTATCGCACGCTGAACGGCCTCAGGGTCGCCGCCGAGTTCGCCGACTTCATCGAGACGGAGGCCCTGCCCGGCACCGGGATCGACGCCAGCCGCTTCTGGACGGCGCTCGCCGACATCGTCGGCCGTTTCGGCCCGGAGAATCGTCGCCTCCTCGATAAACGCGACGACTTGCAGCGGCGGATCGACGCCTGGCATCTCGCCCACCCCGGCGCCATCGATGCCGCCGCCTACAAAAGCTTCCTCGAGGAGATCGGCTACCTGCTGCCCGAGCCGGCGCCGTTCACCATCGAGACCACCGGCGTCGATCCGGAGATTTCGGAGATCGCCGGGCCGCAGCTGGTGGTGCCGGTGATGAACGCCCGCTACGCGCTCAATGCCGCCAACGCCCGCTGGGGCAGCCTCTACGACGCCTTCTACGGCACCGACGCGCTCGGCACGCCGCCACCGGCCGGCGGTTTCGACACCGAGCGGGCCAAGGCGGTGGTGGCGCGCGCCAAGGCGCTGCTCGACGAGGCGGCGCCGCTTGCCGAGGGCAGCCATGCCGACGTCGTCGCCTATTTCATCGCCGACGAGCGTCTCGGCGTGCGCTTTGCCGATGGCGCCGAGACCGGCCTTGCAAACCCCGCCGGCTTCGTCGGCTATCGCGGCGACTGGGAGGAGCCGGTCGGCATCATACTGAAGCGCCACGGACTGCATATCGACATTACCATCGACCGCGAGGATCCGACCGGTGCCGCCGATCCGGCCGGCGTCGCCGACATCCTGCTCGAAAGCGCGCTCACCACCATCATGGACTGTGAGGATTCGGTGGCCGCCGTCGACGCCGCGGACAAGGTGGCCGTCTACCGCAACTGGCTGGGACTGATGCGCGGCGATCTCGAAGCGAGCTTCGAGAAGGGCGGCGTCGAGACGACGCGGCGGCTCGCCGTCGACCGCTCCTTCATCCGCGCCGACGGCGCCGACGGCGCGCTGAAGGGCCTCAGCCTGATGCTGGTGCGCAACGTCGGCTCGCTGCTTCATACCGATGCCGTGCTCGACGCGGACGGTAACGAAACGGCCGAATGCCTGCTTGACGCGCTGGTCACCTCGGCGATCGCCCTGCATGACGTCGGGCCGGACGGCCGGCACGTCAACAGCCGCAGCGGCGCCGTCTACATCGTCAAGCCGAAGATGCACGGCCCCGAGGAGGTCGCTTTCGCCGATCGGCTGTTCGCCGCCGTCGAGCAGGCGCTCGGCCTCTCCCCGCTGACGCTGAAGATGGGCATCATGGACGAGGAGCGGCGCACCTCGGTCAACCTGCGGGCGGCAATCGAGGCGGCCAAGGCGCGGGTGTTCTTCATCAACACCGGCTTCCTCGACCGCACCGGCGACGAGATCCACACCTCGATGCTGGCCGGCCCGATGGTCAAGAAGGGCGACATCAAGTCGTCGGCCTTCCTCGCCGCCTACGAGGCCGGCAACGTCGACGCCGGCCTGGCGCTCGGCTTTTCCGGCCGCGCCCAGATCGGCAAGGGCATGTGGGCGGCGCCCGACCGCATGGCGGCGATGCTGGCCGAGAAGATCGGCCATCCGTTGGCCGGCGCCTCCACCGCCTGGGTGCCTTCGCCGACGGCGGCGACGCTGCACGCTCTCCATTATCTCGAGGTGGACGTCGCCGCCCGGCAGGCCGAACTCAAGTCCCGTGAACGCGCCTCTCTCGATGCGCTGCTGACGCCGCCGATCTCCCCGGACCGGCCGTGGAGCGCCGCCGAGATCGCCGAGGAACTCGACAACAACGCGCAGGGGCTCCTCGGCTATGTCGTGCGCTGGATCGACCAGGGCGTCGGCTGCTCCAAGGTGCCCGACATCCACGACGTCGGGCTGATGGAGGACCGGGCGACGCTGCGCATCTCCAGCCAGCACATCGCCAACTGGCTGAGGCACGGCATCGTCAGTCGCGAACAAGTGATGGAGACGCTGAAGCGCATGGCCGCCGTCGTCGACCGCCAGAATGCCGGCGACCCCGCCTACCGGCCGATCGGCAACGACTTCGACAATTCGCTGGCCTTCCAGGCCGCCGTCGAGCTGATCATCACCGGCGACCGCCAGCCGAACGGCTACACCGAGCCGGTGCTGACCGCGTTTCGCCGTAGGAGAAAGGTCGAGATCGCCGAGAGGTGAATTGATCGGCGGCGACACCTATCTAAGGATTAGTGCCGGCGCCGGTTTTCCGTCCTCGGACAAGGTCTTGCCGCCGGCACCGGGTCGCATGGACCCAAGCGAAGCCGCTGAGGAGCGCCGCCATGACCGTCAGGGACATCTTCACGATCATCGACATCTACAATGAAAAGATGAACGCCTCCACGGCGGCGCTCGAACTGGCTTCGCGGCGCAAGGCGCACGTCACCGGTCTGGCGCTGGCGCTCGAACCGATCGCGCCGGGCTTCCTCGCCTCGCCGGTGCCGGCCGAATATCTGGTCGAAGCGATCGCCAACGCCGAGACCTCGGCCAAGGAGGCGGCCGCCGCCTTCGAGGCGGAGGCGAAAAGGCTCGGCGTCGACGCCGAAGCGCGCACCGCCACCGTCTATTCCGGCGGCACGCCGGCCATCGTGCGGCAGGCGCAGCTCTCCGATCTGGTCGTCGTCGGTCAGGACGATCCCGAGCACGGCGAGCCGATGCGCGCCGCCATCATCGAGACGCTGCTGTTCGAATCGGGTGTGCCGGTGCTGATCGTGCCGTCGGGTTGGGACAAGCCGCTGACTTCGGAAAAGGTGATGATCGCCTGGGACGGCTCGTCGACGGCGGCCCGCGCCGTGCACGCCGCCCTGCCGGCGCTGCGCGTCGCCACCACTATCGAGGTGGTGATGGTGGCCGGCTCCAAGACCTGGTCCGGTGAGCCGGGCGCCGACGTCGCCGCCTATCTCGCCCGCCACGATCATACCGTCAGCGTGACGACGCTGTCGCGCTCGGCGCCCGAGGTGTCGACGGTGCTGCTCAACCATGCCGCCGAGAGCGGCGCCACCATGCTGGTGATGGGCGGCTACGGCCACAACCGTTTCCGCCAGTTCGTGCTGGGCGGCGTCACCCGCGACATGCTGGAGAAGATGACCATCCCGACGCTGATGACCCATTGATCGAAGCCGGGCGCGGCGGCGGCCGCGCCCGTCCCCTCGCGGCGGCCTTCCCGACATGAGCCTTTCCAGCCTCGACCCCTTCTTCCGGCCGAAGCGCGTCGCGTTGATCGGCGCGACGGCGCGGCCAAACTCGGTCGGCTCGGTGCTCGTCCGCAACCTCCTTGCCTTCGGCCGCGACCGGGTGTCCCTGGTCAATCCCTTCTTCACCGAGATCGACGGCGTACCCGTCCATCCCTCGCTCGCCAGCCTGCCGGCACCGGCCGACCTTGCGGTGGTCGCCGTGCCGCCGGAGGCGATCGCCGAGGTGATGGAGGACATCGGCAAGGCCGGCATCCGCCATGCGGTGGTGATCACCACCGGCCTCGGCCGCGGCCCGGGTAGCCGGCTCGACGCGATGACGGCGGTGGCGCGGCGGCATGGCATTCGCGTGCTCGGCCCCAACAGCGCCGGTTTGCAAATCCCGCCGATCGGCCTCAACGCCAGCTTCGCGCAGCGGGCGGCGGTGCCGGGCGACCTCGCCTTCATCTCGCAGTCGGGCACCCTCACCCACGCCGCCCTCGACTGGGCGGCCCGACACGGCGCCGGCTTCTCCGGCATCGCCGTGCTGGGCGACGCCGTCGACGTCGATTTCGATGAGATGCTGGACCATTTCGCCCTCGACCACCGCACGCGGGCGATCCTGATCTATCTCGAAAGCATCCGCGACGCCCGCGCCTTCCTGTCGGCGGCGCGTGCCGCCGCCCGTTCCAAGCCGGTGGTGGTGATCAAGGCCGGTCGCCACGCCGCTGGCGCCCGCGCCGCCCGCTCGCATACCGGAGCGCTGGCCGGCGTCGACGCCGTCTACGATTGCGCCTTCCGCCGGGCCGGCGTGCTGCGGGTCGCCGATCTCGACGAGATGTTCGCCGCCGCCGAGACGCTCAGTCTGGTGCCGCGCATTCAGGGCAAGCGCATCGCCGTCGTCACCAACGGCGGCGGCGCCGGTGTGCTGGCCGCCGACCGCGTCGTCGATCTCGGCGGCGACATCGCCACGCTCGGCGACGACACCCTCGCCAAGCTCGATGAGGTGCTGCCGGCGGGCTGGTCGCGCGGCAACCCGGTCGACCTGATCGGCAATGCCGCCGCCGACCGCTACGGCGCGGCGACGCGGGCGGTGCTGGCCGATCCCGGCGTCGACGCCGTGGTGGTGATCAACTGTCCGACGCCGCTCGCCCCGTCGCGCCTCGCCGCCGAGGCGGTGGTGGCCGCCGTCGCCGACTACCGGCGCGGCCGCTACGACGGCAAGCCGCTGATCGCCGCCTGGCTCGGCGAGGACGACGGCTGGAACGCCACCTTCGCCAAGGCGCGCATTCCGGCGCTGGAGTCGCCGCACGGCGCCGTCGAGGGGCTGATGCAGCTCGTCCGCCACGCCGAGGCGCAGGCGGCGCTGACGGCGACGCCGGCCGACGTGCTGGCCGGCTTCTCGCCCGACCGCGAGCGGGCGGCGACGGTGATCGGCGAAGCGCTGCGCGACGGCCGGCTGTGGCTGAAGGCCAGCGAGGTGGTGGACCTCTTATCCGCCTATGAGATTCCCATCGTGCCGGCGCTGTCGGCCCTCGACGCCGCCGAGGCACGGCTGATCGCCGCCGGTCTCTTCGCCGAGCATCGCTCGCTGGTGGTGAAGATCGCCTCGCCCGACATCGTCCACAAGTCCGACGTCGGCGGCGTCGAGCTGGAGCTGTCCAGCCCGGAAGCGGTGGGCGAGGCGACCCGAGCGGTGATCGCCCGCGCCCGCGCCGCCCGCCCCGACGCCCGCATCGACGGCGTGACGCTGTCGCCGATGATCGTGGCGCCCAAAGCGGTGGAACTGATCGCCGGCGTTACCGACGACGCGGTGTTCGGGCCGGTGATGGTGTTCGGCCGCGGCGGCACCGCCGTCGAGGTGATCAACGACCGGGCGCTGGCGCTGCCGCCGCTCGATGCCAATCTCGCCCGCGACCTGATCGCCCGCACCCGCGTTTCCCGCCAGCTTCAGGGCTATCGCGACCGGCGGCCGGTCGACGAAGGGCGCCTCGCCGGCCTCCTGCAACGGCTCGCCCAGCTGGTCGCCGAGCACCCGGCGGTCAGCGACATCGACCTCAACCCGCTGATCGCCGAGGCTGATCGTCTCGTGGTGGTCGACGCGCGGGTGACGCTGCACGCCGACCCGCCCGGTCCCGGCGCCGCGGCGCAACATCCGCGCCTCGCCATCCGCCCCTACCCCACCGACTGGGAGGAGCTGATCGTGCTGCCCGGCGGCCGGCGGGTGTTCGTGAGGCCGGTGCGGCCGGAGGACGAGGGCCGCTATCTCGACTTCTTCTCGAAGATGACGGCCGAGGACATGCGCCTGCGCTTCTTCCAGCGCGTCCACGACCTCGGCCATGCCTTCGTCGCCCGACTGACGCAGATCGACTACGCCCGCGCCATGGCCTTCGTCGCCCTCGATCCCGAGACCGGCGACATGCTGGGCGGCGTGCGGCTGCACGGCGATCCCGGCGGCGGCGAAGGCGAGTATGCCGTCTCCGTGCGCTCCGACCTCAAGGGCATCGGCCTCGGCCGGGCGCTGATGGTACAGATCATCCGCTATGCCCGGCGCGAGACCTACGCGCGCATCCACGGCGAGGTGCTGACCGAGAACCGGCAGATGCTGAGGCTGTGCGAGCGTCTCGGCTTCGTACTGTCGCCCGATCCGGACAGCCCGGAAATCATCAAGGTCAGCCTCGACCTGACAACGGCCGCCCGCTGACGAAAAGTTGTTTGCTGCACGTTCGGCGTGCATTTTCCGCAATGCAATATCGGCGCCATTCCACGGCGTTCCATTTTTGCGAGTCTTTTCCGCGCGAGACGACAAAAGCGGCACAACCACGCGGACGTACGGCTGGCCAAGAAATACCGCAAACGTTTGCAATTCCGACGATTTTCGACACAGTGAAAGCATCGCGTCCACTTTTTCTTTACCGGCGCACCGCAAAGTCCACGAGATATGTGTGCGTCCAACATGCGCGCCGCCGATGGGCGGGCGCCAGTCGGGGGGAGAAGATGTCGCTCACGGGTTTTCTGTCGAACCGATCGATTTCGATGAAAATCGGCGGCGGTCTGATTTCTCTCGCGGTGCTGGCCGCCGTGGTCGGCGGCGCCGGCTTCCTGGGACTCAACCAGCTCGGCCTCGCCGTCGACATGACGTCGAAATCGGCCTCGGTGCTGGCCACCGTCAACGACGCCGGCAACGCCGTCACCACCTTCATCCAGGATCGCGACAACGGCGCCGCCTCGCAGGCGAGCCAGCTTCTGGACGAGGTGACCGCCCGCCTCGACGAACTCGGCGGCACCTCCGACGCCGGTCTTGCGCCGGCGTATACGGCGGTCGGCCAGTTCCGCGACTCGATCGGCGTCCTGTCGTCGTCGGCGGACGCGGTGAGCGCCAGCGCCGCCGCGACCATGGAACTGTTGTCCAACATGCAGAGCCGGGCCGGCCAGATCGAGACCGACGCCGCCACCAAGGCCAGGGACTTCCAGACCAAGGCGGCCGACGCCTCCAAGGCGGCCAACACGGCGTCCGACCTCGCCGTCGTCGCCTACAAGATCGAGACCTTCGTGCTGAAGGCCAACGAGGCGCTGGCCAAGTTCGCCGCCGACAACAAGGGCGAGAACGTCGCCACGGCCTCGCAGTCGGTGACGTCGGCGCGCATGCTCGTCGACCAGATCCGGTCGCTCGGCAAGTCCGACGACATCCAGGCGCAGGCCGACGCCATCGAGTCGACCGCCCAGGGGCTCGGCGCGCTGCTGCAGGGCATGAAGGACAACGCCAATCCCTTCTCGGTCGAGCAGAAGCGCATCTTCGTCCTCGACCGTCTCGCCACGCTGACCAAGGGCACCGAGGAGATCATCCGCCTCGCCGGCCTGCAGCGCGACGAAGCCGTAGAGAACATGCAGGCGTCGCTGGCCGACGCCGACAAGGCGCGGCAGCTGTCCGAGTTCGCCACCGCCTTCGGCGCCGCCATCGACACCCTTGCCCTCCAGACGACCACCTACCGCTACGATCCGGATGCCGTCAGCACCAAGATGCTGCTGAAGTCCGCCGACGCCGCCAAGGAGATCGGCCAGAAGATCGTCGCCGCCGGCGGCGTCGACCCGTCCAAGGACATCGACCGCTTCAAGGACGCCTTCACCAAGCTGACCGACGCCTCCAAGGCCTTCACCGGCGCGCGGCAGGAGTCGCGTACCCAGTCGGCCGCCGCCATCTCGGCGATCAAGACGGTGGTCGACGACCGCGCCGCCGCGGCCAGCCGCAATCGCACGTCGAGCACCTTCACCATGACCGGCACGCTCGGCGTGGTGCTGGTGCTGGCGCTGATGATCGGCCTCCTGCTGTCGCGCCTGATCACCCGGCCGATCACCAGCCTCACCGCCGCCATGCGGCGGCTGGCCACCGGCGACACCGACATGGCGCTCGACCTCGCCGGACGCAAGGACGAGATCGGCGGCATGTTCGGCGCCGTGCGGATTTTCCGCGACAACGCCATCGAGCGCCGCCGCCTCGCCGACCAGACCGAGGCCGAGCAGCAGGCCCGGATGCACCGTCAGGAGACCATCGAGGGACTGATCAACGACTTCCGCCTGGAGATCGAGCAGTTGGTCGGCGTGGTCGCCGGCAATGCCGACCAGATGGAAGCGACCGCCCGGGCGCTGGCCGCCATCGCCGAGGAAGCGCGCGACCGCGCCGGCACTGCCGCCTCGGCCTCCGAGCTGGCCTCCGACGGCGTGCAGACCGTTGCCGCCGCCGCCGAGGAGCTGTCGGCGTCGATCGGCGAAATCTCGCGCCAGACCGAGACGGCGACCGTCGTCGCCCAGCGCGCCACCGGCGAGGCCAAGAAGACCGATGCCACCATCTCCGGCCTTGCCGACGCGGCGACGCGCATCGGCAACGTCATCACGCTGATCAAGGCGATCGCCGAGCAGACCAACCTTCTCGCCCTCAACGCCACCATCGAGGCGGCCCGCGCGGGCGAGGCCGGCAAGGGCTTCGCCGTTGTGGCCAGCGAGGTGAAGAACCTGGCCGGTCAGACCGCCAAGGCCACCGAGGAGATCGCCTCGCAGATCGCCCAGATCCAGTCGTCGACCGGCGACGCGGTGGCAGCCATCCGCGCCATCTCCGACATCATGGGCGAGGTCGACCGCACGACCAACGTCATCGCCACCGCCGTCGGCGAGCAGGGTCACGCCACCGCCGAGATCTCGCTCAACGCCCAGAAGGCGGCCGGCGGCACCAAGTCTGTGGCCGACGAGACGCAGGCGCTGACCCGCGTGGTCGGCGAGACGTCGCAGTCGGCAAGCCAGGTGCTCGCCGTCTCTAACGACATGAACGACCAGGCCAGCCGGTTGCGCGAGGTGGTCGAGCGCTTCATCAGTCAGGTGATGGCGGCCTGACCTGATATTCGGGGGAGAGGAGAAGCGGGCGGGTCCGTCAAGGGCCCGCCCGTTCCGTATACCGATTATAATTGCAATTAATTTCTTTTTATTGATTTCTTGCATTTTGAACCGGAAGGAGCCATAGTTTCGACGGACGGAAAGCGGCCGCCGCGGCATTCAGGAACCCGCCGGCCGGACATGGAGTTGAGGACATGGCTTCCAAGCTGGACCAATTGCGCGAGATGACCGTGGTGGTCGCCGATACCGGCGACATCGACGCCATCAAGAAGTTCAAGCCGGTCGATTGCACGACCAACCCGACGCTGGTGCTGAAGGCCATCGGCCTGCCGGCCTACGAGCCGGTGCTCGCCGACGCCGTTGCCTGGGGCAAAAAGCAGGGCGGCAGTGAGGAAGCGGTGATCAAGGCGATCGGCGACCGCCTCGCCGTTGCCGTCGGCACCGAGCTGACCAAGCTGGTCGACGGCCGCGTGTCGACAGAGGTCGACGCCGACCTCTCCTTCGACACCGCCGCCACCGTCGAGAAGGCGCGCGCCATCATCGCCGCCTACAAGGCCAACGGCGTCGAGCGCGAGCGCATCCTGATCAAGGTGGCCGGCACCTGGGAGGGCATCCGTGCCTCGGAGATCCTCCAGAAGGAAGGCATCGACACCAACATGACGCTGATCTTCGACATCGCCCAGGCCATCGCCTGCGCCGATGCGAAGGCTTTCCTGATCTCGCCCTTCGTCGGCCGCATCCTCGACTGGTACGTCAAGGCCGAGGGCCGCACCTTCACGCCGGATGAGGATCCGGGCGTCATCTCGGTGCGCGGCATCTACGACTACTACAAGGCGCACGGCATCCCGACCGTGGTGATGGGCGCCTCCTTCCGCTCGGCCGCCGAGGTCGAGGCGCTGGCCGGCTGCGATCGCCTGACCATCTCGCCCGCCCTCCTGGACGCGCTGGCCGCCGACCAGGGCACGCTGCCGCGCGCCCTCGATCCGGCCAAGGGCGGCCCGAAGCCGCCGGTGGTCAAGCTCGACGAGAAGGCCTTCCGCTGGGCCATGAACCAGAACCCGATGGCCACCGAGAAGCTGGCCGAGGGCATCCGCCTGTTCGCCAAGGACCTTGGCGAGCTGCGCAAGATCGTCGCCAAGCGCTTCACCGCCTGACGGACGACATTCGAGGGTCTTGCCTCGGCATCCACCGTTCAAACGGCGGATGCCCCGGGGCCGGAGGGCGCTTTTCAAGCCGGCGCCCGACGGCCTTCTCCCCGGACCGGCACGTCGACGACGGACGGCGTGCCGGACGCCGGTGGTTTTCTTCCTTCCAAGGCGCGCATCATGCCCCGGCCCCGCCGCAGCGAAGACATGATCGTCGAGATCGCCCGCCTGCGCTACGAGCAGCGCCTGCCGCAGACCGAGATCGCCCGGCTCCTTGAAATCTCCGAGGCCACGGTCAGCCGGGCGCTGAAATCGGCGCTCGACCTCGGCTACATCGAATTCCAGGTGACGCCCAAGGCCTTCCGCGACGCCGCCGCCGAGCAGCGGCTGAAGGCGCATCTCGGCCTGCGTCTCGCCGTGGTGGTCGAGAGCCGGGCCGGCGCCCACGCCCCGGCCGAGACGCTGGGCAAGGCGTTGGCCCGCGTCATCGAGGATACGCTGAAGAGCGGCGACGTGCTCGGCGTTTCCGACGGCGCCACGGCCGCCGCCATCGCCGCCGCCGCCCGCCGGCCGCCGGCCCGCGACCTCGACGTGGTGGCACTGGTCGGCGGCGTCGGCGCGCCCGAGCACTACACCCATTCCTCCGAGGTCTGCCGCCGTCTCGCCGCCGGGCTCGGCGCCCAGGCCTGGCAACTGCCGGTGCCGGCCATCGTCGACGACGCCGATGCGGCGCGCCTCCTGCGCGCCACCGGCACGGTGCGCGGCGTCTTTTCGATGATGGATCGCCTTGCCATCGCCGTGGTCGGCGTCGGCGCCATCTCGGCCACCGCCATGGTGTTCCGCGAGGGATTCATCGCCCCCGGCAAGCTGGAGGAGATCCGCGCCCACGGCGCCGTCGGCACCATCTGCGGCCGCTTCTTCGGCAAGGACGGCAAGCCGGTCGGCACCGAGTTCGACGATCGCACCATGTCGATCTCGCTCGAGCGCCTCACCCGCGTGCCGCTGTCGATCGCCGCCGCCCTCTCGCCACAGAAGGCCGAGGCGATCCGCGCCGCCGTGGCCGGCGGCCTCGTCAACGCCGTGGCGACCGACGTCGAGACCGCCGAGGCGCTGATGGCACTTCCGGCCGGCTGATGCTGACAGGCGCCGTCGCAACGCCGGCCTAGCTTCCCCTTCGCAACTTCTGGGAGGCTGTCATGACCATTGCCGACGACATCATCGCCCTCGAAAAGGCGGCGCTCGACCGCTGGTGCGCCGGCGATCCCGACGCCTCGCTGGCGCTTTCGGCCGACGACGTCAGCTATTTCGATCCGTTCCGGGAAAGCCGTCTCGACGGCAAGGCGGCGCTGACCGCCCTCTACGACGGCATCCGCGGCCAGATCAACGCGCCGCGCCATGAGATGATCGAGCCGAAGGTGCAGGTGGTCGGCGACGCCGCCGTGCTCAGCTTCCGCTTCGTGTCCTTCAACGGCAGCGAGGGCGCCCGCGTCGCCTGGAACGCCACCGAGGTCTACCGGCGCGATGCCGAGGGCTGGCGGATCATCCACACCCACTGGTCGTTCACCGGCGCCGGCCTTGCCGCGGGACAGGCAGAAGCCTGACGGCCTCTTGGGCTTTCTGCGTAGGGCCTGCTATGCTCCGTGGCAATCGGCAACGGCTTGACGGATGAAATAATGGCGGATGTCAGGGCTATCTGTGCGATCGGGCTGAGCGGCCAGATCGGGCTCCACGGCGAATTGCCCTGGGAGGGCAATCCGGAGCGCGAGTTCGTCGCCGACGTCGAGCGCTTCTACGAGGTGACGCGCGGCCACGTGATGCTGGCCGGGCCGCACACCATCTCCACCCTGCCCGCCTTCATGCAGTTCGACCGCACGCTGTGCGCCGTCCGCTCCACCGACGATCCCGCGGCGGTGCTGGCCCGCTTCCCCGACCGCGTCGTCTACGTCGCCGGCGGGCCGGCGGTGTGGGCGGCCTATGCCCGCTTCATTCGCCACTGGGACATCAACCGCCTGCCCTACGACGGCCCGGCCGACCGCTGGTTCAAGCCGGAGTGGCTGGTGGCCGGGCGCTGACGGCAAAACGAAGGCGCCGGAGTCTCCTCCGGCGCCCTTGCCATGTTTCCGGACGCAAAAAAGCGTTTCCGAAACCGCCATGCCGGCGGCCTTTGTTTCTGTCAGAGCGTCTTCAGCCACTCCATGCGCTTGCCGAGGTCGGGCGCGTCGAACACCAGCTTGCCGGCGACGATCGCCTCGGCGCCGGCCTTGCGCAGCACCGGCACGGTCTCCTCGCGGATGGCGCCGTCGGCCACCATGACGATGCGATGGTCGCAGGGAATGCCGGCAATGTATTTCTGCGCCTCGGCGAGGCGCTGCGTGGCGTTGCGGGCGAGGCCGTCGCGCTCGCCGATCTCGGCGCCGAACAGCGTCACGAAGCCGACGCGCGGCAGGTGACGGATCAGCTTGGTGACCGGCGTGTCGACCTTCAGCACGACGCCCGCCACGAGGCCCAGCTCATTGATGCGGGCGATGCCGCTGTCGGTCAGCAGCGTGTTCTCGGCGTGGATCGAGATGGCGTCGGCGCCGGCGGCGGCGAACTGGTTGATCTGGTTGATCAGTGCCGGCTCGCCGACCATCAGGTGGACGTGGATCGGCTTGTCGGTGATCGAACGGATGCGGGCGACGATCTCGGGAAACAACAGCAGCGTGTCGGCGAACACGCCGTCGGAGGCGTCGATGTGGATGAGATTGGCGTAGGGCTCGATGCGGGCCACCTCGTCGGCAATGCGCAGGAGATCCGACGACCACATCGAGAACTCGGTGATCAGGTGGTCCTTGGGAAGGCGGTCGATCCATCCGGCGGCGGGGCGGTTCATCAGGCAATTCTCCGGGAGCAAGAACAGACGTGTCAGTGGCCGGCGGCCCTGGCCGGCTTCTGGCGCGCCATGATCAGGATTGCGCACGACAATCTGGATAGCACTAGTGCTTTCGTAGAGAAGAGTGCTTTTTTCGCGCGTCCGTTATGCCGGTTGCCGCCGCAACGCAAAACGGCGGGGCATGGCCCCGCCGAATGCATTGCGTCGACGTGTTCCGGTCAGGCGACCAGGTCGAACAGATAGCTGGTGCTCGTCGACGAGGACGACGAGCCGCTGGCGCCATAGGTGGTCTGGTTGCTTTCGGCGACCGCGTCCTGCAACTGCTTCAGGATGTCGGCGATCGAGCTGCCGGACGACGAGCTGTCGTCGGCGGCATCCGTCGAATCGCCGCCCCCGGGCGGCGGTCCCGGCGGCGGCCCGCCGGCGCCTCCCGGCCCGCCAGTGCCTCCCGGTCCGCCGGCACCTTGCGAGAAGGTGTCCTCGAAGACCTGGGAGAGTTCGTCGGCCTGATCGGACGTCAGAGTGCCGGCATCGACTTGCTGCTGGATCAGATCGGCGATCTTTTCCTTCATCTCGTCGGGCGACGGCGGCGCGCTGGCCGAGGTGCCGCTCGACCGCCCGCTCGACAGCGTCTCGTCGATGCTCTTGAGCGCGGTGGTCAGCGCGGATTCGTCGGACGACTGGATGCTGCCGGCGCTGATGTCCGATTGGAGCGTCGACTGCAGCCGGGCGAGCGGCGACTGGTAGGCGTTGGTTGAAGAAATCGAGGTCATTTTTCCCCTCGGGCTAGAGTCTTACGCGTTTACTCCAAGGAGCCAAGCGCCCCGTCCGTTAACGAGTGGTAACCATCCGGCCGTCGCGGTAACCGGGCGTTTCGAGGTGCGCGAAAGGAAACATCGGGATACAAAATAACTGTCGTGAACAGCGGACCGAATGCTAATGCTCGGCCGTTGAATGCGAATGGCCTTTGTTCATGCAGAACCATATCCTGCTCGTCGAAGACGATAACGACATCAATACGCTGGTGTCGCGCTACCTGAAGGCCAACGACTGCCGCGTGTCGGTAGCCCGTGACGGCCGCGAGATGGATCGCATCCTGTCAACCTCGCGCGTCGACATCGTGCTCCTCGACATCATGCTGCCCGGCGAGGACGGGCTCAGCATCTGCCGGCGCCTGCGCAATACCTCCACCATCCCGATCATCATCCTGTCGGCGCGCGGCGAGGAGATCGACCGGGTGGTGGGGCTGGAGATCGGCGCCGACGACTATGTCGCCAAGCCCTTCAGCGCCCGCGAACTCTTGGCCCGCATCCGCGCCATCCTCCGGCGCAGCAGCCTGCCGGCCGCCAAGGCGCCGCGCTCGGAGGCGCGCCACCTCTCCTTCGCCGGCTGGATGATCGACACCCGCGAGCGCAGCCTGACGACGCCGTCCGGCGCCAAGGCGACGCTGACCGGCGCCGAATTCGACCTGCTGGTCGCCTTCGCCGAGCGGGCCGGCATCACGCTCAGCCGTGACCAACTGCTGGAGCTGACGCAGGGCCGGCTCGCCGCGCCGTTCGAGCGGTCGGTCGACATCCTGGTCAGCCGTCTCCGGCGCAAGCTCTCCACCGACGACGAGAAGTCGGAGTTCATCCGCACCATCCGCTCGGAAGGCTACCTGTTCACGCCGGAGGTGACCGCCTCATGATCGGCAGGATCCTGCGCCTGGTCTTCGATTCCGTCGCCGGCCAGGTCATCGTCCTGCTGGTGCTGTCGATCGTCGCCATGCACGGCGTGCTGACGGCCTATTTCTTCCTATCCAACCCGCGCTCCGTATTCTCCGCCTCGCCGGCCGAGACCGTCGGCGAGATCGGCGCCGCCGCCCATCTGCTCGCCGCCGCCGACCCGACGGAACGGCCGCGGCTTGCAGCACTCTTGCAAGGTACGCTGCCGTCGCTCGCCGCCTGCACCGGGCCGGTGCCGGCCGCCGCCGACCAAGTGCGCTACGGGCCGCTCGCCGCCCGCCTCGGCGGCGCCGCCACCGCCTACAAGATGTTCGACAGCCGGCCAAGTCCCGGCGACGAGGTGGTCGGTCCGCTCTACCTGGTGCTCTCCGACGACGCCTGCTACCGGCTCGACCTGCCGGAAGCGGAAGCGCCGCATTTCTTCGGCCCGGGTACCACCATGCTCGGCTTCCTGCTGATCACCACCGTGGTGCTGGTCAGCTGGGCGATGGTGGTGATCATCGGTCCGCTCCGCCGCTTCGAGGCGGCCGTCGAGCGCCTCCGGGACATGCGCTCGGAGGTCTCGGTACCGGAGATCGGCCCGCGCGAGCTGCGCTCGGCCATCTCCGCCTTCAACCGCATGCGCGCCCGCATCGGCAAGCTGATCGCCGAGAAGACCGCCATGCTGGCCGCCGTCAGCCACGACCTCAGGACGCCGATCACCCGGCTGAGATTGCGTGCCGAGTTCATCGAGGACGAGACGATCCGCGAGCCGATGCTGGCCGATCTCGACCACATGGCGGCGCTGGCCCAGGTGGCGCTCGTCCACCTCTCCGGCACCGACAGCCCGGAGCCGTTCGACCAGACCGACCTGCCGAGCCTTCTCCAGACCATCGCCGACCAGTTCGCCGACCTCGGCCACGCCGTGACCTACGAGGGGCCGAGCCGCCTCGCCGCCCGCGTCCGCCATCGCGACATCCTCCGGGCGGTGACCAATCTCGTCGAGAACGCCGTGCGCTACGGCGACGAGGTGGTGGTGTCGCTCACGGAGCTGCCGGGCCGCAAGCTGGCGATCACCGTCGCCGACAACGGCCCCGGCATTGCGGCCGCCGAGCGCGAGCATCTCCTGGAGCCCTTCGTGCGCGGCGACAGCGCCCGCGGCGCGCTGCCCAATTCCGGCTTCGGGCTTGGCCTGACCATCGCCCGCGACGTCGCCGAGGCGCACGGCGGCCGCATCGCGCTCGCCGACAACGCGCCGCACGGCCTCAAGGCGACGCTGGAGATCGAGGGCTAGAAACGGTTCGGCCGACGAGTTTCCCCGCCGGCCGCATAATTTCGTCCGAAGCGATCTCGCTCAGCCGTCCTTGCCGAGGCTCGCCACCGTCCAGCCGAACATCTCCGTATGGATGGTGTTGACCTTGAACTCATAGCCGGCCGCCTTGTCGTTGATCGCCTTGGCGGTATCGGCCGCCTTGGGATCGACCGCCTCGGCGGCGATGCGGATCCAGCCCTTGCCGGCTTCGTCGCTGGCCGGCACCGCCGTGGCGGTCACCGTCAGGCCGTCGGTGGTCTCGTAGCGCAGCCGCGTCGTGTTGCCGATCGAAGCCGGCGTCTCCTTGCGCACGTCGGTGAAGTCGAAGGCTTGCAGGAAGGCGGTGACGCGGTTGGCCTTGCCCTCGTCGGGCGCCTTGCCGTCCGGCAGCGCCGCCGGCAGCAGCTTGTCGCCCGTGCGGACGAAATCGACGGTGGCGCCGGTGGCGTCGGTCAGGGTCACCTTGGAGAGCGTCGCCGGCTTGATGTCGGTGATGCGGGCGTCGAACCAGTCGGCACGGACGGTCGGCACGTCGAGCGAGCCGCGCACCAGATAGGATTGGGGGTTGCCGTCGAGGCGGACATACTGACCGCCGCGACTGCCGCCGACCGTGTAGTCCTTGGTGCCGGCATAGACGGCGGCGACCACCGGCTTGCCCGCCTTGTCGACGAGCGCCACCCTGGTGGCCGCCCCGGTGGCCGCTGCGGGATCGGCGAGGCCGAGGTCGGCGTAGCGGTCGGGCTTGTCGGTCTTGTCCTCGTCGATGGTCAGGGTGGTCAGCGACGCCACCAGCTTGCGCACGGTGTCGATGCGCGCCGGATAGCCCGAGGCGTCGACGAAGCGATCGCCGTCGCGGGTGAGCGTGGTGGTGTCCTTGCCGACGGTGACGGCGAGGCTGTCGACCGCGTCGGCCTTCTGGACCAGGTCGGGCAGCAGTACCCGACCGCGATCGGCGACGGCGCTGTCGGCGGCGCTGCCGCCGGCGACCAGCACGGCGGCCGCCACGGCGGCGGCGGTGACGACGGCAAGGCCGATGAGCGATTTCGGCGTCATGGATTCATCCTCCTCGCTGGACTCAGGCTTTGCGGACCGGCAGCGGCCGCTTGGGCCGGCGCAGGGCGAAGGCGAGGGCAATCAGCGCCACCGCCGCCGGCACGATGCCGATGATCAGGATCATGATGCGGTTCTTCAGCGTGGCGACGTCGGCGCGGAGGTTGTACTGCACCTCGCGCAGTTCGGCGCGGGCGGACAGCAGATCGGACTTGAAGCTCTCGATCGTCTTGGCCGCATCGGCCGACACCAGTTCGCCGTCCTTGGCCTCGCCGGTTGCCGAGGCATCCTTCAGCTTCTTTTCGGTATCGGCGATACGCTGCGTCAGCTCCTGCTGCTTGGCGAGGAAGCGCTCTTCGGCGGCGCGCTCCAGCGCGTCGATGCGGGTGAACGGCCGCCAGGAGACGGTGCGGCTGCGGAGATCGGCCAGCGCCACGCCTCCAGCCATCTGCTCGACGGCGTTGAGCAGGAAGTCGCCGTTGTTGGCGAAGGCCTGTACCACTTCGCGGCCGAGCACGTTCTGCTTCTGCAGCCAGTTGCGGTCGGACAGCATGTCGGCGTCGCCGACCAGCACGACGTTAGGGGCGCCGGCGCTCTCCTTGAGCGGGGCGCCGTCGGCCGGCGAGTCCTTCGGCTTGCCGTCCGGGAAGGCGGTCTTCAGCTTGCCCTCGAGGCGGGCGGCCACCACCGGCCGGCCGCCGGTCTTCTCGATCTTGGCGAGCAGGGCGCGCGGATCGCCGTAGGGGTTGGCGGCCTCGCCGGCCGGCAGCAGGCCGGCGTCGGCGGAGGCGTACATCAGCGGCTTCAGCGTGGTATCCTTGCCGGTGGCGGTGAAGGCGCCGGCCGTGGTCATCACGATGGCGTTGAGCTTGGAAGTCACCGCATCGCCGCGGTCGAAGCCGTCGTCGTGGATGGCGAACCAGGGATAGTTGGCGACCTCGGCCTGCCGGCCGCCGATGTTGCGGACGGTGCGGATGGCCCAGTCGGGATCGCCGACCGCCTTCTTGACGTCGAAGCCGACGCCCCAGGCATCGAACATCTTCTGAAAGTCGGTGGCGTTGTTCTCGGCCGGCACGCCGGGCTGCGGCCCGGCCTCGGTCTCGGCGAAGGGATCGGCGAACACCAGCGTGGCGCCGCCGCCCAGCACCCACCGGTCGAGCGTGTAGAGCGTGCGGTCGGAGAGCTTCTGCGGCTGCACCACCACCACGACGCGGGTGCCGTCGGGCAGCTTGTCGACGTCGCCGCCGATGGTCTCGACGCTGTAGGTTTCCTTCAGCATGTTGAGGATCTGGGCCGGCGGCTGGCCGGTCATCGGATTGCCGGCCATGCCCAAGCCGTCGAGCAGCGCCACCACCGGCTTCTTCGGCTGGCCGAGTTCGGCGACGAGGCGCGTCAGGTCGTATTCCAGGAAGGCTTCGCGGTCGGGCGTGAACACCGGAATGTTGGCCGAACCGTTGGTCGAGTTGGTGGCGGCGAGGCCGAAGTAGATCGGGTCGGAGGTGCCGTCGAGGCTGATGCGGTTGATGCCGAGGCCGACGGCGCGGTCCTCCTCCTCCGAATAGGGCTTGGGATCGATCACTTCCAGGGTGATCTCGCCGTGCGACAGGCTCTCGTAGGTGTCGAGCATGGCGCGGACGCGAGCGGCATAGGCGGCGAGCGCCGGCGCCGCCTGGTGCAGGCTGCCCGACATGAACAGCCGCATGTGGATCGGCTCGTCGAGCTTGCCGAGCAGCGACCTGGTGCCGCTCGACAGCGAGTAGAGGCCGCCTTCGGTGAGATCGACGCGGCTCGATCGGAACAGCGTCCCCGACAACGAGTTGACGGCGAGGTAGAGGATGACCGCCAGGACGGCGCCGACGGCGACGAGACGGGACTTCGGGATCCGGTTGAACTTCGACATCACGAAACCTCAGGCGGCTTTCTTGGCATCGACGACCTGGACGTTGATCCAGAGCGCCAGCACGATGGTCGACAGGAACAGGATGACGGCCGGCGCCTCGAGGACGCCGCGCGTCAGCCGGTCGAAGTTGGTGATGAAGGACAGCGACTGCACCAGATCGACCACCCCGGCCGGCGCCCAGCCGCGCAGGGCGGCCAGCACCAGATCGGTGCCCGACATCACCAGGAGGAAGGAAACGATGGCCGACAGGATGAAGGCGATCACCTGGTTCTTGGTCATCGCCGAAATGCAGGCGGCAATGGCGAGGAAGGCGCCGGCCATCAGGAAGGAGCCGAGGTAGCTCGCCGCGACGATGCCGTTGTCGGGCGAGCCGAGGTAGAGCGTCACCAGCCAGAAGCCCATGGTGAGCACCAGCGCCACCGCCGTGAAGGCCCAGGCAGCCAGGAACTTGCCAATCACCACCTCGTGGACGCGCACCGGCAGCGTCATCAGGAGTTCGATGACGCCGGAGCGGCGCTCCTCGGCCCACAGGCGCATGCCGATGGCCGGCATCAGGATCAGGAACAGCCAGGGGTGCCAGGCGAAGAACGGACCGAGGTCGGCCTGGCCTCGCTCGAAGAAGCCGCCGGCGAAGAAGGCGAGGCCGGCGGAGAGCGCCAGGAACACCAGGAGGAAGACGGCGGCGAGCGGCGTCGCGAAATAGGCGCGGAACTCGCGGCCGAACACCAGCGCGATGGTGCGGAAGGAGGTTCTCATCTCGTTGTCTCCGGAGAAAAGACGTCAGGCGGCCTTGCTGCCGGTGATGGCGCGGAACACGGTTTCGAGCGTCGGACGGATGCCGTCGACGATGGCCGCGTCGAGCAGCGCCGCCGGCGTCGCGTCGGCCACCACCCTGCCCTCGGCGATGATGACGACGCGGCTGCAGATCGCTTCCACCTCTTCGAGGATGTGCGTCGAGATGACGATCGCCTTGCCCGGCGCGATCGAGGCGATCAACTCGCGCATGTCGTGCTTCTGGTTGGGGTCGAGGCCGTCGGTCGGCTCGTCGAGGATCAGCACCTCCGGGTCGTGGATCAGCGCCTGGGCGATGCCGACGCGGCGCTTGAAGCCCTTGGAGAGGGCGTCGATCTGCCGGTTCCAGACGCCGGTCAGGTTGACGCGCTCGACCATCTCGGCGAGGCGGTCGTTGAGGAGCGTGCCGGACAGGCCGCGCATGCGGCCGATGAAGGCGAGGAAGTCGGCCACCGTCATGTCGCCGTAGGCCGGCGCGCCCTCGGGCAGGTAGCCGAGGCGACGGCGGGCGGCGATCGGGTCGGCGAACACGTCATGGCCGGCGATCGAGGCGGTGCCGGCGTCCGGCTCCAGGAAGCCGGTCAGCATCTTCATCGTCGTCGACTTGCCGGCGCCGTTGGGGCCGAGAAAGCCCACCACCTCGCCACGGCTCACCGAGAGGCTGACGCCGTCGACGGCGCGCAGTCTCGAAAACGTCTTGACCAAACCGGTGGCCTCTACGAGTTGCATGCCTTTTCCTCCAGCGATCAAATCGTCCACCCGTGGTCCCCGGCAGCGCCGGACCAGCCGGTCGCAGCTACCACGGGCGGGCAAGCAGGGATATCGGATTCTTGGCAAAATCGTGTTCAAGAACAGACCTTACGGATTGTTCATGAATAGACGCCCGACCGATCCGCAAAGCCGCGTATATGATCGGCCGGCAGGCAACCCGTGCCCAACAAAACGCCTTGGCCAATCCTTGGGCGGTGGTAGAGTGGCGGCATGTCCCGCCGCTCCATCCTGCTCGGCCGAGAACGCCACAGCTTCGACGATCTGAAAGCCGTCATGGCCGCCGCCTCGCCGGAGAAATCCGGCGACCGGCTGGCCGGCATCGCCGCCGACAGCAACGAGCGGCGCGTCGCCGCCCGCTACGTGCTGGCCGACATCCCGCTCCGCAGCTTCCTCGACGAGCCGCTGATCCCCTACGAGATCGACGAGGTCACCCGCCTGATCCTCGACGGTCACGATGTCGAAGCCTTCTCTCCCGTCGCCCACATGACGGTCGGCCAGTTCCGCGACTGGCTCATGTCCCACGACTGCACGACGGAGGCGCTTACCGCCCTGGCGCCGGGCCTGACGCCGGAGATGGCCGCCGCCGTCTCCAAGGTGATGCGCAACCACGACCTGATCGTCGCGGCGGCCAAGGCGCGCGTCGTCACCGGCTTCCGGACCACCATCGGCCTTCCCGATCGCCTCTCCAGCCGGTTGCAGCCCAACCACCCGACCGACGACCCCGAGGGCGTCGCCGGCTCGACGCTCGACGGCCTCACCTACGGCATCGGCGACGCGGTGATCGGCATCAACCCGGCCGGCGACAACCTCGACGCCTGCATGCGGCTGATGGAACTGTTCGACCGGCTGCGTCAGCGCTTCGACATCCCCACGCAATCCTGTGTGCTGACCCATGTCACCACCTCGATCAAGGCGGTGGAAGCGGGCGCGCCGCTCGACCTCGTCTTCCAGTCGGTGGCCGGCACCGAAGCGGCCAACCGGGGCTTCGGCGTCGATCTGGCGCTGCTACGGGAGGGGCGTGAGGCCGCCCTCAGCCTCAGGCGCGGCACGGTCGGCGACAACGTCATGTATCTGGAGACCGGCCAGGGCTCGGCGCTTTCCGCCGATGCCCACCACGGCGTCGACGAGCAGACCGTCGAGGCGCGCGCCTACGCCGTCGCCCGGCATCTCAAGCCGCTGATCGTCAACACCGTGGTCGGCTTCATCGGCCCGGAATATCTCTACGATGCCAAGCAGATCATCCGCGCCGGCCTCGAAGACCATTTCTGCGGCAAGCTGCTGGGCGTGCCGATGGGCGTCGACGTCTGCTACACCAATCACGCCGAGGCCGATCAGGACGACATGGACAACCTGATGTTCCTGCTCGCCTCGGCCGGCGTCAACTTCCTGATCGCCGTGCCGGGCGCCGACGACGTCATGCTGAACTACCAGTCGCTCAGCTACCACGACATCGTCAGCCTGCGCCACGCCTTCGGCCGGCCGCCGGCGCCGGAGTTCGAGGCCTGGCTGCATCGCATGGACCTCGTTGACAACGACGGCCGCCTGATGCCGCAGGGGAGTCAGGTCGCCCGCCGCCTGATCGACTACAGGGCCTCGGCATGAGCAACCCCGTCGACCTCGATCCCTTCGCCCGCTTCCGCGCCGTCACCCGCGCCCGCATCGGCCTCGGCCGGGCCGGCGACTCGCTGCCGATCCGCGCCGTGCTCGACTTCCAGCTCGCCCACGCCCGCGCCCGCGACGCCGTGCATGGCCGCGTCGACTTCGCCGCCATGGCGGAGCGTCTCGGCGCCAGCCGGCCGGTGATCCGCCTGAAATCGTGCGCCGCCGATCGGCCGACCTATCTCGCCCGGCCCGACCTCGGCCGCCGCGTCGATCCCACGATGCTGGCCGGCGTCTGGAAGGACGCCTTCGACGTCGCCTTCGTCATCGCCGACGGCCTTTCCGCCGCCGCCGTCGAGGCGCACGCCGAGAGCGTGCTCGCCGCCTGTCTGCGCCGGCTCGGCGACCTCGCCGTGGCGCCCGTCGTGCTCGGGGAGCAGGCACGCGTCGCCTTTGGCGACGAGGTCGGCGCGGCGCTCGGCGCCCGCCTCGTCGTGGTGCTGATCGGCGAGCGGCCGGGACTGTCGGTGCCCGACAGCCTCGGCGCCTACGTCACCTTCGAGCCACGGGTCGGCCGGCGCGACAGCGAGCGCAACTGCGTCTCCAACATCCACGCCGACGGCCTCCCTCACGAAGCGGCCGCCGACCGGATCGTCTGGCTGGTTCGCGCGGCGCTGCGCCTCGGCCTGACCGGTATCGATCTCAAGGAAGACGCGAGCGGGGCAACGGCGCTTCCCGTTGTTTGAACCGGATTTATTTGAACAATCCGCCGCCGGCACGACCCTTCGCCAATACTCTCCTAACCATCGTTGTCCTAGCATCGCCGTCTCGCATGAGGCAGCGCAGCCGAATCGGCGGAGGTGACGAGGATGCGCCTGAGCGGAGTTCTGGGGACGATTGCGTTGTCGATCGGCGCGGCCGGCATCGCGCCGGCGGCTGAGATGCTGACCATCGCCGCCGTCGACAATGCCGACATGATCCGCATGCGCGAGCTGACCGACGACTTCACGGCCGACAATCCCGGCATCCGGATCAACTGGGTGATGCTGGAAGAGACCATCCTGCGCCAGAAGGTGGCGACCGACATCGAGACGCACGGCGGCCAGTTCGACATCATGACCATCGGCAACTATGAGGTGCCGATCTGGGCCAGGCAGGGCTGGCTGACGCCGCTCACCGGGCTCGGCGCCAAATACGACGAAAGCGACCTGTTGCCGGCCATCCGCAAGGCGGTGTCCTACGACGGCAAGCTCTACGCCTCGCCCTTCTACGGCGAGAGCGCCATGCTGATGTACCGCACCGACCTGTTCCGCGCCGCCGGCCTCGAAATGCCGCCGTCGCCGACCTGGAGCTTCGTGCGCGAGGCGGCGCTGAAGCTTACCGACAAGGCCGCCGGCCGCTACGGCATCTGCCTGCGCGGCAAGGCCGGCTGGGGCGAGAACATGGCGTTTCTCACCGCCGCCGGCAACTCCTTCGGCGCCCGCTGGTTCGACCTCGACTGGCGGCCGGAATTCCGTTCCCCCGAATGGCGGCAGACGCTCGACTTCTACGTCGAGCTGATGCAGGACGCGGCGCCGCCCGGCGCCGCCTTCCGTGGCTATGCCGACAATCTCGATCTGTTCCGGACGGGCGGCTGCGCCATATGGATCGATTCCACCGTCGCCGCCTCGACGCTGAACGATCCCAAGACCTCCAGCGTGGTCGGTCGCGTCGGCTACGCGCCTTTTCCCACCCACGGCGGCCTCGGCAACCATGGCAACTGGCTGTGGACCTGGAATCTGGCCATCCCCGCCGGCACCACCAAGGCCGACGCGGCGCAGCGCTTCATCGCCTGGGCGACCGACCGCGACTATGCCGAACTGGTGGCCGCCCACGAGGGCTGGACCTACGTGCCGCCCGGCACGCGCACCTCGCTCTACAACAATCCGTCCTACCGCTCGGCGGCGCCGTTCTCCGGCTACACGCTCAACGCCATCAACACCGCCAACCCCGATCAGCCGACCGTCAAGCCGGTGCCCTACAAGGGCAGCCAGTTCGTGGCGATCCCGGAGTTCCAGCGCATCGGCAATGCCGTCGGCCAGATCTTTGCCGCCGCCGTGGTCGGGCAGATGGGCACCTCGGAAGCGCTGTCCGCCGCCAACGACCTGACGCTCCGGGAGATGAAGCGGGCCGGCTACATACGGTAGAGTACTGACCGGCCGGCAATTTGTCGCCGCACAACGTCCGCGACGCGGCTTTTTCCTAGTCTCCCTCCATCCCGCCGGTCACCCCGGCAAGAAGGGCTGCAAGCCCCCGAGGATGGAGACGGACAGATGTTTTGCTACCAGTGTGAACAGACCGCCCGCGGTACCGGCTGCGTGACGCGCGGCGTCTGCGGCAAGTCGCCGGAGGCCTCCGACCTGCAGGATGTGCTCCTCCACGCCGCCAAGCGCCTCGCCAGCCGCTATGCCAACGTACCCGCCGCCGAACGGCCGGCCAGCCTGGCGCCGATGCTCGAGGACGCCCTGTTCGTCACCGTCACCAACGTCAACTTCGACACCGCCTCCATCCTGGAGCAGATCCGCGAAGTGGTCGCCGCGGCCGGCGCCGACGCCGCCGGCGTGGCCGTCGAGGCGCCCGAGGACACGCTGCTCGCCTGGTCGCGCGATTCGATGATCGATGCCCGCAAGGCCACCCTCGGCGACGACGTCACCGGCCTGCAGGAACTGCTGCTCTACGGCCTCAAGGGCATGGCCGCCTACGCCCACCACGCCCGCCAGATGAACCGCGCCGACCCGGTGGTCGACGCCTTCACGGTCGAGGCGCTGGCCAAGCTCGACGCCGGCGTCGCCTCGGTCGACGAGCTGATCGCGCTCAATCTCAAGTGCGGCGAGGTCTCCGTCAACGTGCTGGCGCTGCTCGACGCCGCCCACGGCGACACCTTCGGCAAGCCGACGCCGACGCCGGTGCTGATGGGCCACGTGCCCGGCAAGGCGATCCTGATCTCCGGCCACGACATGGTCGACCTCAAGGCGCTCCTGGAGCAGACCGAGGGCAAGGGCATCAACATCTACACCCACGGCGAGATGCTGCCGGCCCACGGCTATCCCGAGCTGAAGAAGTTCAAGCACCTGGCCGGTCACTTCGGCGGCGCCTGGATGCTGCAGCAGCGGGAGTTCCCGAAGTTCCCCGGCGCCATCCTGATGACCACCAACTGCCTGATGCAGCCCTCCGACGACTATGAAGGCCGCCTGTTCACCCGCAACCTGGTGGCCTGGCCGGGCATCGCCCACATCGACGACCGCGACTTCACGCCGGTCATCGAGGCGGCCCTCGCCGCCCCCGGCTTCACCGACAGCGTCAAGACCGGCGAGCATCTGGTCGGCTTCGGACACGACGCCGTGCTCGGCGCCGCCGACAAGATCATCGGAGCCGTAAAGGCGGGCGAGATCAAGCACTTCGCGGTCATCGGCGGCTGCGACGGCTCGGAGGGCGAGCGCTCCTACTACACCGATCTCGGCACGACCATCCCGAACGACTGGGTGATCCTGACGCTCGGCTGCGGCAAGTACCGCCTGCTCGGTCACGACTACGGCACCGTCGCCGGCCTGCCGCGCCTGCTCGACATGGGCCAGTGCAACGACAGCTTCTCCGCCGTCAAGGTGGCGCTGGCGCTTGCCGATGCCTTCGGCTGCACGGTCAACGACCTGCCGCTGTCGATCGTGCTCAGCTGGTTCGAGCAGAAGGCAGTCTGCGTGCTGCTGGCCCTCTTGCACCTCAACGTCAAGAACATCCGCATCGGGCCGCGCCTGCCCGCCTTCCTGACGCCGGCCGTCCTGAAGGTTCTGGTCGACACCTTCGGCCTGAAGCCGGTGGGCGAGGTGGAAAGCGACCTCAAGGCGATGGCCAACGCCGCCTGAGCGATGAAAAAAGACCGGCCGGGCATCGCTGCCCGGCCGGTGGTTTCTCCGAAGAGCCGCTTGGCGCGTCACGCTCCGATGGCGATCCTCTGAAGACAGAACAGCACCGTCAGGAACGCCGCGGCGACGGCGATCCGCAGGCAGAATCCAGCGGATGGACCTATGAAGGCCCGCCCCACTTCCTTGACCATGGTGACAATCACGGCCGCCTCCCTGTTGCGTTCGCAGGTCACCTAGAGCATTTCCGGTGAACTCAAGTTCACCGACAATGCTCTATGTCTTTGTCTAGACGCAATTCCGGACGCAAAACCGGTTTCCACTTTTGCTAGAATTGCTCTAGTGAACGTCGAGCCCGGCGAGTTCCTCCCCCCTCCGGACCGCACGTCGCAGGAAGCTAGAATCGAATCCGGCGAAGGGCCATTCAAAACGTTTCGTCTACGTATTCGGCGGGATGGGCGCCGCCTGTCGCCGGGACGCCGTTCAGGCTATATCTTTCCCAACAAATATAAGTTTTCGGACAGCCCATGACGAATGCCGCCGCCCTTCTGGACACCACATCGGCCGGAGACGTTTTCGACCGGGACGCCGTCAAGGCGCTGTTCAACCTGCCGCGCCAGGACCTGTTCGCCCGCGCCGACACGGTGCGCAAGGACAACATGGGCGACGAGGTGTTCCTGCGCGGCATCGTCGAGTTCTCCAACGTCTGCGCCAACGACTGCCTCTACTGCGGCATCCGCAAGTCCAACCACGACGTGCGTCGCTACCGCATCGAGGAGGATGAAATCCTCGAGGTGGCCCGCCGCATGGAAGGCTGGCAGCAGACCACCATCGTGCTGCAATCGGGCGAGGTGGCGGCCGACAAGGAGGACGCGCGCATCGAGCGCATCATCGCCCGGATCAAGGCCGAGACGCGCCTTGCCGTAACGATGAGCGCCGGCAACCGACCGCGCGATACCTACGCCCGCTGGCGGGCGGCCGGCATGGACCGCTACCTGCTGCGCTTCGAGACGTCCAACCCGGATCTCTTCGCCTATCTTCACCCCGACTGCGACCTCAATGAGCGCATCCAGTGCCTCAGGGACCTGCGCGGCCTCGGCGTGCAGGTCGGCTCCGGCTTCATGATCGGCGTGCCCGGCGAGACGCTGGATATCCTCGCCGACAACATCCTGCTCTGCCGCGATCTCGACCTCGACATGATCGGCATCGGACCGTTCATCGCCCATCCCGATACGCCGCTGGCCGGCCTTGCCAACGCCTATGCCGGCGACACCGACATGTTCTTCGCCGCCGTGGCGGCGCTGAGGATCGTCAACCCGCGCGCCCATATTCCGGCGACGACGGCCTTCGATGCCATCTTCCCGCATGCCGGCCGCGATCTGGTGCTGCAACGCGGCGCCAATGTGTTCATGCCCAACGCCACGCCCGGCCGCTTCCGCAAGAACTACCTGCTCTATCCGGACAAGCCCTGCGTCGACGAGGACGATCACCAGTGCTCGGGCTGCGCCGCCGCCCGCATCTGGTCGATTGGCCGGCTGATCGGCCAGGGGCCGGGGCATTCGATCAAGGCTCGGTGATCCTCGCCGGTCCTGGCATTTTCAGTTCCGCCTGCTCGGCTTGAACCCGCCCCGCGGCCCGGTCGGCCGCGGGACGTCGTCCGTTGCCCTCCTCTCCGACTTTGGAACAATCGCCGGTCGCCGGCCGTTGTCCGGTCCTCAACGGAAAGGAGTTCGAGATGAACAGGATTCTTGCAGCCTCGATTCTGGCCGGCGTCGCCGCCTTCGCTTCCACCGCCTTCGCCCAGGAAGGCACCGTCTCCGGCGCGGCCGGCGGCGCGGCGACCGGTGCGGTGATCGGCGGGCCGGTGGGCGCGGTGGTCGGCGGCGTCGCCGGCGCGGCGGTCGGCACCCTGCTCGATCCGCCGCCGCCGGAAGTGCGCACCGTGGTGATCCAGCAGACGACGCCGTCGGTGATCTACGAGCAACCGGTCGTCGTTGGCCAACCGCTGCCGACCACCGTGGTGCTCTACCCGGTCCCCGGCTACGAGAACTATTACTACACCGTCGTCAACAACGAGCACGTCATCGTCGACCCGCAGAGCCGCGTGGTGATGCAGGTGATCGATTGACGACCGCGCTACGATATGGCGAAAAGGCGGGGCTTCGACCCCGCTTTTTCATTGGTTGGCGTTGGCCCGCTCGAAGGCGATGCGCGCCGCTGGGAACGGCCCCAGCGAGCGGTGCAGCACGCCCTGCACGCGGCTGATGGCGACGCCGTAGTTGGTGATCGGCACGCCCTGCCGCTCGGCCTGGCGGATCCTGAGCAGCGCCTGCTTGCGGTTGACAGTGCAGGCACCGCACTGGACGACCAGCGCGTAGGGGCTGAGGTCGTCGGGGAAGGCGCGGCCGGCCATGGTCTCGAATTCGATGTCGCCACCGGCATATTGGCGGAACCAACGAGGAATCTTCACCCGACCGATGTCGTCGGCCATCGAGTGATGGGTGCAGGCCTCGGCGATCAGCACTTTATCGCCGGGCTTCAGCCGGTCGATCCGGGCGGCGCCCTCGGCGAGGCGCACGAGATCGCCCTTGAAGCGGGCCATCAGGATCGAGAAGGTGGTGAGCGGCACGTCGTCCGGCGTGTCGGCAGCCGCCTTCAGCACGATCTGGCTGTCGCAGACCACCAGATCGGGCTTCTTCTGGAACGACTTCAGCGTCGCCGCCAGCTCGCGTTCCTTGACCACCGTGCAACTGGCGTCGGCGTCGAGGATATCGCGGATGGCCATCACCTGCGGCAGGATCAGCCGGCCCTTGGGGGCCGAAAGGTCGATCGGCACCACCAGCACCACGTGGCCGCCGGCCGGCACCAGATCGGCGAGGAGATGCGGCACCTCGAAGGAGCTTTCCGGCGCCGCCTCCAGGATTACCTCGCGCACGCGAGCGGCATCGGCCTTGCTGGCGGTAGAGATGGCGGCGAAGGGTACGTCGCGTGCCTTCACCGCCGCGAGCGCTTCTTCGGGCGGCGGCGCCAGATCGGCCTTGGTGAAGACGACGCAATAGGGCGTCTCGCGGTCGGCGAGCGCGTCCATCAGGCGGACCTCGTCGTCGCCGATCGGTCCGTCGGTGACGATGATGCCGAGGTCGGTGTGATCGAGCGCCTTGAGGGTCTTCTCAACGCGCATGCTACCGAGATCGCCGACGTCGTCGACGCCGGCGGTGTCGACGAACAGCACCGGGCCGATCGGCAACAGCTCCATCGCCTTCTCGACCGGGTCAGTGGTGGTGCCGGCGACGTCGGAGACGATCGATACCTGTTGCCCGATCAACAAGTTAACCAGCGACGACTTGCCGACGTTGCGCCGGCCGTAGACGCCGATGTGCAGACGGAGACCCTTGGGCGTGGCAAGCATTATCTTGGTCCCTATTTGGTACCCAGCGCCGTCATGGCGTTGGCGGACAACAGGCGTTCGAGGTCGTCGGGCGCGATCAGCCGGCGTTCGAGAACGATCTCGATCACCGAGCGGCCGCCGTCGCGGGCCGCCGTTGCCACCTCGGTGGCCGTCTCGTAGCCGAGGCGTGGCAACAGCGCCGTGACGACGGCGCGGCTTTCGCTGACCTGCCGGCGGCAGGCTGCCTCGTCGACAGCGAGGCCCTCGACGCAGCGGCTGCGGAAGATAGTGCAGGCGGCTTCCAGAAGGCCGAGGCTGTCGAGCAGCGCGTCGGCGAGCAGCGGCAGGAAGGCATTCAGTTCCATCTGGCCGTTCTGGGCGGCCAGCGTCACCACCTGGTCGTTGCCCATCACCTTCATCGCCGCCTGCCCCACCGCCTCGGGGATCACCGGGTTGACCTTGCCGGGCATGATCGACGAGCCCGCCTGCACGGCCGGCAGGATGATCTCGCCGAAGCCGGCCTGCGGTCCGGACGACAGCAGGCGGAGGTCGGAGGAAATCTTGTAGAGGTTGACGGCGTTGGCCTTCAGGATGCCGGACACCTCGACGAAGGCGTCGGCATTCTGCGTCGCGTCGACGAGATTTTCCGCCCTGGCTAAGCCGAGGCCAGTCACCTCTCGCAGCACCTCGGTGACCATGAACACGTAGTCGCGCGGCGCGGCGATGGCCGTGCCGATGGCGGTGCCGCCGAGATTGACGACGCGCAAGCGCTCCTCGCACTTGAAGACGCGCCAACGATCGCGCGACAGCGCCTCGGCCCAGGCCGAGAACACGGCGCCGTAGGCGATGGGGCAGGCGTCCTGCAACTCGGTGCGGGCGATCTTGACCACCCCCGACCAGGCCCGCTCTTTGTCCTGAAAGGCGACCTGAAGATCGGCGATGGCCTTTTCGAGGCCGTGCAGGCGGCGGATGGCGGCGATCTTCAGCGCCGTCGGGAAGGTGTCGTTGGTCGACTGGTTGAGGTTGACGTGGTCGTTGGGATGGACGCGGGCGTAGACGCCCCGCCGGCCGCCCAGCAGTTCCTCGGCACGGTTGGCGATCACCTCGTTGACGTTCATGTTGAGCGAGGTGCCGGCGCCGCCCTGCAACGCGTCGACGACGATCTCATCGAGCAGCGTGCCGTCCTCGATGTCGCGGGCGGCGCGGATGATCGCCTCGGCCACGTCGTCGGTGAGGAAACCGAGGCGATGGTTGGTTTTGGCGGCGGCGATCTTCACCGCCGCATAGGCCTTGATCAGCTCAGGATGGGCCGGCCGGCCGCTGAGCGGGAAGTTGTCGCGCGCCCGCGCCGTGTGGATGCCCCAGAGGACATCCTCGGGAACCTCACGCTCGCCGATCAGATCGGCCTCGCGCCGCGCCATCATGTCCCTCCGGGCAACGTCCGCCTCAGCGGTAGACGTCGCGCTTGCCCTCGCGCACCTTGCGCATCATCGTCTGGGAATAGCGGGCGATCTTCGGCTCCATGGTGGCGACCTCGGCGGCCACCGCCTTTTCACCTGCCGCGCAGGTGTCGTCGGAGCCGTAGTCGAGCATGTACTCCATGAAGGACGACAGGGCGTTCGGCCCGCACATTTCGCGGATCAGGCCGGGCTTGGCAAGGTCCATGAAGTCGGCGCCGGTACGGCCCATGCGGTAGCAGGCGGTGCAGAAGGACGGCACGCAGCCGCTGGCGGCGATGTCGCGCACCACTTCGTCGAGCGGCCGATGATCGCCGCGGGTGAACTGGGCAGCATGCTCCTCGACCGGCGTCGCATAGCCACCGGGGTTGGTGCGGCTGCCGCCGGAGATCTGCGACACGCCGAGCCGGAAGGCCTCGCGGCGCATCTCCGGGCTTTCGCGCGTCGACAGGATGATGCCGGTGTAGGGCACGGCAAGGCGCAGGATGGCGATGATCTTCTTGAAGTCGGTATCGGAGACGGCGTGCGGCGGCGCCATCGACACGTCCGAGCCGAAGGCCGGCTCCATGCGCGGCACCGAGATGGTGTGCGGGCCGACGCCGAAGGCGTCTTCGAGATGGGCGATGTGCTGCATGGTGGCCAGCACCTCGAAGCGCCAGTCATGCAGGCCGAACAGCGGGCCGATACCGACGTCGTCGATGCCGGCCGCCATGGCGCGGTCCATCACCGACATGCGCCAGTCGAAATCGGCCTTGGCGCCCGACGGGTGCATCGCCTCGTAGACCTTGCGATTGTAGGTCTCCTGGAACAACTGGTAGGTGCCGATGCCCGTCGCCTTCAGGCGGACGAACTCCTCGGTCTCCAGCGGTGCGACGTTGACGTTGATGCGGCGGATCTCGCCGCGGCCGCGCTTCACCGAGTAGATCTTCTCGATGGCGTCGATCAGATACTGGAAGCCGGTCTTCGGGAACGCCTCGCCGCCGATCAGCAGCAGGCGCTTGTGGCCCTGGTCGATCAGCGCCGCCGTCTCGGCCTCGATCTCCTCCATGGTCAGGATCTTGCGGTCCAGCTCCTTGTTGGAGCGGCGGAAGGCGCAGTAGACGCACTCGTTGAGGCAGATGTTGGAGAAGTAGAGCGGCGCGAACAGCACGATGCGCGGGCCGTAGATCTCCGTCTTCACCTTCTCGGCGGTGTGGAACAGCTCGTCCATCAGGTCGGGATCGGTGACGGCGCAGAGCACGGCGACGTCGTCCTCGGAGAGGCCGCCGAGCAACGCCGCCTTGTCGAGGATCTCGCGGACGCGCAGCCGGTCGGCGCCGGCAGCGGTGGCGGCGATCTCCGCCTCGATACGGGTTTCATCGAGCCAGGTGATGCGTTCGGTCTTCGTCATCGTGTCAGCCTTTCACCGGCCCGTCCGCCGGAGCTTTTTCGAGGCGACACTGCCTGATCTTGCGCCAGGGCGATTTGCGCAAGATCAATCCTAACTCGGTTAACTGGAATACCTGAGTAATAAAACTAAGAAAGAGCGGCCGCCACAGGCGATCATCTTGCCCGGCCGGGAGGCGCCAGCCCATCACGGCGTTTCCTCCCGCGCAAAAAGCGGGTAGGTTCGGGCCCTCACAGCAAGGAAGGTTCGAATGAACGCCAGGAACGACGAAGCCTTGTCCGCTGCCTGCCGGGAAGCGCGCGGCCGGGTGCGCCTCCGGGGCGTCTCCCGCTCGCTGCCGGTCGCCCTTCTGAGGACGCGGGAAGCGGTGATGCGGCAGTTCCGACCGGCGCTGAGGTCGGTCGATCTCACCGAACAGCAGTGGCGCGTGCTGCGGGCGCTCGATTCGGTGCCGGAGATCGACGCCACTGGCCTTGCCATGTCCACCTTCCTGCTGCCGCCGTCGCTGTCGCGCATCCTGCGCGATCTCGAGAAGCGCGACCTGATCGCCCGCCGCCCCGACCCGACCGACCTCAGGGCCTGGCTGATCTCGCTGACGCCAGAGGGGCGCAAGACCATCGATTCGGCCGCCGTGTGGATCGAGAACATCTACGCCGCCATGGCCGAACGGATCGGCAAGGAACGCTTCGACACGCTGATGCGGCTGCTCAGGGACGTCGAGCAGGACCTGACAACGCCGCTCGCCGATCCCGGCGAGGACGCCTCCGAAGCCTGAGGCCGGCGAACGGAACAATTGGCGAAACGGCGGAGGAGACATGCTGAAGACGGGATTTGACGGTGGCGCTTGGCTGAACGAGCCTTCCCGCTGGGAGATCGACGGCGGCACGCTGACCGTCGCCACCGAGGCCGAGACTGACTTCTGGCGCGAGACCCATTACGGCTTCGTCCACGACAATGGCCATGCCTACCTGCTGCCGGCCGACGACGGGTTCACCGTCGAGGCGCGCATCCGCGCCGACTACGCCGCCCTCTACGACCAGGCCGGCCTGCTGTTGCGCCTCGACGAAAGGCGCTGGCTGAAGTGCGGCGTCGAGCTGACCGACGGCGCGCCGTTCCTGTCGGTGGTGGCGACCGACGGCCGGTCCGACTGGTCGATCGCCCAGCCGTTCGGGGGCCTCGACGACATCCGGCTGCGGATGACCGTCCAGGCCGGCGCCGCGCGCATCCAGGCGTCGAAGGACGGCGAGCGCTGGCCGATGCTCCGCCTCGCCGCCGTCCCCGAGGCGCCGCGCTATCTGGTCGGGCCGATGGCCTGCTCGCCGACCCGGGCCGGCTTCGTCGCCATGTTCTCCGATTTTTCGATCGGACCGGCCTCGACCGAACCCTTGCACGCCGAAGCCTGAGACGCCGGAGGTCCCGCCCATGCCGTCCGCTCCCGCCATTGCGCTTGCCGGCGTCGGCAAGGTGTTCGCCACCGAGGCCGGGGGCAGCGTGACGGCGCTTGCGGGCGTCGATCTTACGGTAGCGCCCGGCGAATTCGTGGCGCTGATCGGCCCGTCCGGCTGCGGCAAGAGCACCATCCTCAGGCTGGTCGCCGGGCTCGACCGGCCGAGCGAGGGCACGGTCAGCGTGCACGGCGGCGATCCGGAAGCGCTCTCTCGCGCCCACAAGCTGGGCTTCGCCTTCCAGGACGCGGCGCTGCTGCCCTGGCTCGACGTCAGCGGCAACATCGCCATGTCCTTCCGTCTGGCCGGCCTTGCGACGGACGCCGACCGCGTCGCCGCGCTGATCGACCTCGTCGGCCTTGCCGGCTTCGAGCGGGCGCGGCCGGACGAACTCTCCGGCGGCATGCGCCAGCGCGTCGCCATCGCCCGGGCGCTGGCGCTGGAGCCAGAATTGCTGCTGCTCGACGAGCCGTTCGGAGCGCTCGACGCGGTGACGCGGCGGCAGATGAATCTCGAATTGCAGCGCATCTGGAGCGCCGCGCGGACCACGACGCTGCTCGTCACCCACGCCGTCGACGAGGCGCTGTTCCTGGCCGACCGCGTGGCGGTGATGAGCCCGCGCCCCGGCCGCATCGCCGAGGAGGTGACGGTGCCGTTCGGCCGGCCGCGCGCTCCGGCGCTGCTCCGCGAGGCCGCCTTCCACGCGCTCGAGGACCGGCTGACCGAGGCGCTGCTGCCGGAGGCCGGTTGAGCAGGCGGTGCAGCCTATTGCGCAGCCGGCCCCGAAACGCTAGGTAACCGTCAGGTTTGTCGCGGGGCATAGCGCAGTCTGGTAGCGCACCTGCTTTGGGAGCAGGGGGTCGCAAGTTCAAATCTTGCTGCCCCGACCAAACCTCTGGTTTCCCACGGTCTTCGTCCGAAGATCGTTCGCGACAGAGGAGAGGACCCGATGCCGGCGCGAATCTACAAGCCTGCCAAGACCGCCATGCAGTCCGGACAGGGCCGCACGGAGCGCTGGCTCCTGGAATTCGAGCCGGAGAAGCCCAAGAGCATCGAGCCGCTGATGGGCTACACCTCGTCGGGCGACATGCGCCAGCAGGTGCGCCTTTCCTTCGACACCCGCGAGGAGGCGATCGCCTATGCCATGCGCGAGGGCCTCGCCTATCAGGTGATGGAGCCCAAGGAGCGGACGCCGAAGAAGCTCTCCTACTCCGACAACTTCAAGTTCGCCAAGGCCGAGACCTGGACGCACTGAGCCGGTCTCCTTTCCGGCGGCACCCCGCCGGCCCGACGGCTCCATAGCTCAGCTGGATAGAGCAGCCGCCTTCTAAGCGGCAGGTCGCAGGTTCGAGCCCTGCTGGAGTCGCCATTTTCCGCCCGCCGCCGGGCAGCGCCTTGCTGCCGCCCCTTTTTCCAGCAGGATAGCCGGCAACGAAACTCCCGGCAGGAGCGAAGCGATGGACGTGGAACGTGTCGGGCGGCGGCTTTTCCAGCTGGCGGGCGTCGTCTCGCTTGCCGCCATAGTGATCCTGTCGGTGCTGCCTGGCGCCGAACGCCCGCATGTCCTCGGCTCGGGAAACGCCGAACACCTGATCGCCTATGCCGGCGCCGCCTTCTTCGCCTCGTCGCTGCCGATCTTCCGCGGCTGGCGCATCGTGCTGGTGCTGTCGGCCGCCTCGCTGATCTTCGAGGGGATACAGATGTTCATCCCCGGTCGCGGCCCCGGCCTCGACAACTGGATGGCCTCCACCGTCGGCGCCCTTGCCGGACTTCTCCTCGCCCGCGCCTTCGTCGCCGTCGCTCGTTCCACCCTTGCCATCGCCTCGCGCTGAGGCCGGCTCCCGCGCCGACGTGTTTCCCCCGACTCGACAAAATCCGCAGGCGTCCGATCATCCTCGCCGTCGTCCTTGGCAAAAGGAGACGCTCCATGACGGATGCCTGGGTGTCTGCCGTCCTTGGCGTCGCGGTTGCCGCCCTCGCGCTGTTCGGCGCGATCGCCGTCGGCTTTGTGCGGCTGTTGCGCCTCAACGGCGGGCGCGGCGGCTGGCGTCGTCTTGCCCGGGAGTTCGCCAGTGACCGGCCGATGCCGGCCGCCGCCCTCCATCGCCAGACGATCCGGGTCGGCGCCGTCGCCTACCGCCGCTCGGCCGAGATCGGCGCCGATGCCGACGGCCTCCATCTCGCCCTTTCCGGCGCCGGCCGGCTGTTCGGCCTGCCGCCGCTGTTGCTGCCGTGGCCGCAGATCGCCGAGTCGGAGCCGGCACGCCTCTACGGCCGGCCGGCGATGCGGCTGACGGTGCCGTCGGCGGCCACCGACCTGCATCTCTACCTCCAGACCTATCAGGTCCTCGTCGCCGCCGGTGCTCGGAAAGCTGCCTCATGAGCTTGAAACATGCCGCCCTGCCGGCGCTGGCCGGATGGATCGCCCTGTCCGCGCCGGCCGGCGCGGACGAGTTGCGGCTCGCCCAGATGTTCGACTGCTCGGGCACCTGGACCGTCGAAACCCGGCTGGTGGCGGCCAGCAAGCCGGTCAACCCCGGCTATAACGAGGGCGACGCCCGCGTCGAGCAATGGCTGATCCGGCAGTCGGGCACGGCGCTGCAACTGACTTCGCAAGCCGGCACCATCGGCGGATCGATTGCCGACGGCTATACGCTGGTATTCGCCGACACCTCGGACAGCGGCCTCGGCGTCCGCACCGCCATCCGCATCGAGGCGCGCATGCAGTCGCCGGCCGCGATGATCGGCACCATCCGCGTCGACTATTTCTCCTCGCGGTTCGGCCAGCCGATCGGCTTCGACGCCTGGACGTTTCAGGCGGTGCGCGGGGTCAACTGACCACCAGTTCCACGCCCGATTGCTTCAGTGCCGCCGTCAGTGTGTCCGGCGGCGAGGCGTCGGTGACCAGCGCGTCGACGTCGCGCCAGGAGGCGTAGCGGGAGGGAAAGACGGCGTCGAACTTGGAATGGTCGGCCACCACCACGCATTTCGCCGCCCGCGCCACCATCGCCGTGTAGACGGCGCCGCATTCGAGCAGCGCTTCCGACGGGCCGTCGACGGTGAGGCCCGAGGCGCCGGTGATGGCGCAGTCGGCGTAGAAGTTGCCAAGGAAGGAGACGGCGTGCGAGCCGACGGTGGCGCCCTCGCTGGCGTGATAGTCGCCGGGCAGCATCAGTACCTTGATGGTCGGGTTGAAGGCCAGCACCGTCGCCACGCCGAAGGAATGGGTGATGACGGTGATGTTTTTCATCTCGATGGCGATGCGGCGGGCGACGTGGACAGTGGTGGCGCCGGAACCGATCATCAGCACGCGCGCATCGCCGATCGCCTTCAGCGCGGCGCGGGCGATGCGCTGGCGCTCCTCGACGTAGAGGCGGTGGCGCTCGGTGACCGACGGCTCGGTGCTGAGCGGCCGCACGGCGCCGCCATAGGTGCGGTTGAGGAGACCCTGCGTCGTCAGTTCGTCGAGGTCGCGGCGGATGGTCTCGGTGGAGACGTTGAGCCGGCGGGCCAGCTCGGCGACGCGCAAGGACGGGCTGGAATCGAGTTCGGCCAGGATCTGCGTCTGCCGCGACGTCTTTGTCCGCTTCATGCTGCGCGTTCCGCTCCCGTTCGGGCGACTCGGCCCGCCCCTTCGTTTCGCAGGTTTTCAGGTCGAGCCGATAGCGGTCAAGGCGCCTTCCGGCTTGTCAGTTACCGCATGCGCCGCCGGACCAGTATCCGGATCAGCCCGCCGGCCAGGAGCAGCGCCGCGGCGGCCAGCGTGCTCATGGTGCCGAGCGCCGGCACCATCGGCGTGTAGCCGGCCACCATTTTGGAATAGAGCCATTTCGGCACCGTCGAATCGGCGCCGGCCGTGTAGAGCGACAGCGGAAAGTTGCCCCAGGACAGCAGGAAGGCGAACAGCGCCCCCGACCAGATGCCCGGCCAGAGGATCGGCAGCGTCACGGTGCGCAGCGTGAACAGGCGCGAGGCGCCGAGGTCGCTCGCCGCCTCCTCCAGCACGGGATCGAAGCTGAACACCTGGATGGCGATGACCAGCGTCACCACCGGCACGATCCAGACGAGATGGGCGACGACGGCCGTCTTCCAGGTGGGGCTGATGCCGAGGGCGTTGAACCACAGGAGCAGCGCCAGGCCGAGCACCGGTTGCGGGAAGAAGATCGGCAGGAGCAGCAGGCGCTGGAAGGCGCGGCGACCCTTCCAGGGATAGCGGGCGAAGGCCAGCGCGCCGAAGAAGGCGAACAGGACGCTCAGCACGGTGACGATCAGGGCGATCAGCAGCGAGTTCTGGACGAGGACGTGGATCTCGAAGCTGTCCCAGGTCTTCTCCCACCATTCGCCGGAGAACACCCTGACCGGAAAGGCGAAGTAGCGCCCCTTCGACAGGCCGGCCAGCGCGCCGCAGGCAATCGGCAGGTAGATGGCCAGCACCACGAAGGCGGTCCAGGCGCGGATGAGGAAACGGCTGCGGGTTTCGCCGAGGGTGTGCATGGTTCAGCGCTTTCCGAGGATCTTGTCGAGGTCGAGCCGGGCCATGGCGGCGAGCGCCAGTCCGGAGACGATCAGCACCAGGATGAGGGCGAGAGCCGAGCCGAGCGGCCAGTTCTGGGCGTAGGTGAAGGCCGCCTCGATGTCCTGGGTGATGGTGATCACCGACTGTCCGCCGAGGATCTTGGATTCGGCCACGGCGCCGGCCGACAGCACGAAGGTGAGCAGCGCGCCGATCAGGATGCCGGGCATGGCCAGCGGCAGTTCCACCGCCCGCCAGATCATCAGCCTGCCGGCGCCAAGGTCGCGGGCGGCGTCGACGAGGTCGCGCGGGATCATGGCGATGCCGAGCGTCATCGGGAACAGCATGAACGGCAGGTAGACGTAGACCATGCCGAACAGGGTGATGCCGGGGGTGTAGAGCAGCTCCGGCCCACCGGGAAAGCCGAACCATTTCAAGGCACCGTCGAGCACGCCGTTCTTGATGAAGAACAGCACCCAGCCGTAGAGGCGGACGTTCTCGGAGACGAACAGCGGAAAGACGAACAGCACCGAGACGAGGCCCGACCAGCGGCCGAACACCCGGTTGAGGCCGTAGGCGATCGGGTAGCAGACGATCAGCAGGATCACCACGCAGGCGAAGGCGAGCGCCAGCGCCCAGGCGAAGGACATCCAGACGGTGTTGCTCACGTCGAAGATCGCCGCGAAGTTCTCCAGCGTGAAGGAGCGGAAGACCTCGAAGCTCTTGGGCGTCGCGAAGGCATAGGCGGCGACGGTGAGAAGCGGGGCGAGAAAGCCGGCGGCGAGCAGCGCCAGCACCGGCAAGGCGGCGCGCAGGCCGGGCGTCAGCTTCGGCGCGGGAGCGGACAGGGAGGTTTCGGCCATCTCAGCCTCCCACCACGATGGCGTTGGCCGCATCCCAGCCAATGGTCACCTCGCCGTCGCCCTTCCACGCAGCGGCGCGCGGCACCTCGACGAGGAAGGTGCGGCCGGTGCGGCTTCTCACCTGGTATTGCAGGCGCGAGCCGAGCGAGTATTCGTTGAAGATGGTGCCGGAAAGCGTGTTGTCGGCGCCGGCCTCCGCCGTCACGAAGCGCATGTATTCGGGCCGGACGACGACGCTTGCCTCGTCGCCGGCGATCGCAAGGCCGGGCGCCACCGCCACCGGTCGGCCGTCGCGGCGCAGCCAGCCATCTGCCGAGCGGCGGACGGGGATGACGTTCACCTCGCCGAAGAACTCGGCGACGAAGCGGTCGGCCGGCGCCGTGTAGATCTGTTCGGGCGTGCCGATCTGCACCAGCTTGCCGGCCCGCATGACGCCGATGCGGTCGGACATCACCATCGCCTCTTCGAGCGAATGGGTGATGTAGACGAAGGTCTTGCCGCTTTCGCGGTGGAGGTCTTTCAGCTCCTTCTCCAAGAGCTTCTTCAGCTTGTAATCGAGGGCGCTGAGCGGTTCGTCGAAGAACAGCACGTCGGGGTCGTAGGCGAAGGCGCGGGCCAGCGCCACGCGCTGCTTCTCGCCGCCCGAGCAGAGCATGACGTTCTTGGCGTAATAGTCCTCGGGCAGGCGGACCTTGGCCATCAGTTCCAGCGCCCGCTTGCGCCGCTCGTCGGGGGCGACCTTGCGGACGCGCAGCGGGAACTCGATGTTGTCGCCCACCGTCATGTGCGGAAAGAGGGCAAGCGACTGGAACACCAGACAGGTCGGCCGGCAGTTGGACGGTACGTCGTTGATCAGTTCGCCGCGCAGGGTGATGTAGCCGTCGCTGGGGCTTTCGAGGCCGGCCAGCATGCGCAGCAGCGTCGTCTTGCCGGAGCCGGACGGGCCGACGATGGTGACGAACTCGCCCTCCTCGATGTCGAGGCTGATGCCGTCGACCGCCGCGAAGCCGTCGAACAGCTTGCGGACATCGACGAGTTGCAGCACCGGCCGCGGCGTCTTCGGGGCGGCGGGCGAGACGGGCACGGGAGAAGCGGCGACAGACGACATGGGCGAGGCATCCTGAAGGCAGGGCAAGGGAGCCGCCCGCCGTGCGGCGGACGGCGATGTCCGGGCGCGGGTCAGCCGCGCTGGCGCTTGGCGGCCAGCACGATCTCCAGCGCCTTGTCGTAGTCCGGCACGATGTCGTATTCGGCCGAGCGGGCCATCTCCTCCTCGAGGCTGTCCCACTGGATGGCGTCGAGTTCTTCCTTGGTGAACAGCTTGAAGCAGTCGGGATTGCCCATCTGCGTCACCGGGTTGAAGGTGCCCTCGGCGAAGGCCACGGTGTGCGCCACCTCCGGGTCCTGGACATATTCGAGGAACTGGGTGGCCAGCGGCGACAGCTCGGGGTTGTTGACCGTCGAGGTGATCTCGATCCAGGAGACGCCGCCCTTGCCGTCGATCGGCCCCTTCAGCGGCGTGACCGCCCTGAGGTTCGGGTAGCCGTCGGCGCGGGCCGGCGATACCGAATAGGTGCCGCCGGTGAAGTAGAGGTCGATCTCGCCGGAGATCAGCGCCTGGTTCATGGTGGCGATGTCGCCGATCATCCTGGCGCCCTTGAAGACGCGCACCGCCGTCTCTTCGAAGGCTTTGAAATCGGTCTCCGTATGCGCGACGAAGGGATTGATGCCGGCGGTGAGGAAGATGTCGAAGACGTTCCAGTCGTCGGATTCGAGGATGCCGTATTTATCGGCCAGCGCGGGATCGTTGAACAGGTTCCAGCCCTGCTCCTCGGCCGTGGCGCGGCTGATCTTGTCGGTGTTGACGACGAAGGAATAAGGCCCGAAGCGCTGGGCCATGCCGAGCAGGTCCTTGCCGTCGTCGCTCATCGCCCAGCGGTAGGGCGCCTTGAAGGTCGGCAGCATCCTGTCGAAATAGGGCTCGAAGGTGTCGCGCGGCAGCGGCTTGATCAGGCCGGCCGGCGCCATCACCTTGCGCGCCCAGGGATTGTTGACATTGATCAGGTCCCAGACGGCCGTCTCGCCGGCCCGGAGGCGATTGATCATCGTCGGGTCGTTGGTGAGGCTCTCGGCCTTTACCGTGGCGCTTTTCTCGGCCCGGAACGGGTCGAGCACCTGTGCCGAGTTGTAGCCCTCCCAGCAGAGAATGTTGAGTTCGCCCTCGCGGGCGGCGAAGGCGCGGCTGGCGCTCATGAGCGGCCCGGCGAAGGCCGTCGCGCCCATCATCTGCAGCATGTTGCGTCTGGATAGCGGACCCATGGTGAAAACCCTTTCCTGCTGATGGTTGACCTGTTCCCGTTTTCTTATGTTGGAAGTCTGTCGCAAAAATGTGTTGTTTACAACATCAATTTCGTTGGGCATGCTAGCCGTCAAAGAGGGGCAGATGTGCGGCGAGCGAAGGGCTCGCTCGGTATGTGACGCAGGAAACGCCTTCTGCAACGCCCGATTTTCCGCATATTATGGCGGATTTCGGAAAAAGCCCGTTTGTTGGTCGATGGCTGCCGCAAAGCTGGACGCCCTGCCGGAATTTTGATCAAGCAACAATGAGAGTGGGAACAGAAATGTTGAAGTCGCTACATGGAAAGACGGCAATCGTCACCGGCGGCAGCCGCGGCATCGGCAAGGGAATCGCCCTCCGGTTCGGCGCGGCGGGCCTCAACGTGCTGGTGGTGTCGCGCGACGAGACGGATGCTGCGGCGGTGGCGACAGCGATCGGCCCCAGCGCCAGCGGCCTTGCCGCCGACGTGTCGACGCCGGAAGGCTGCGCCGCCATGGCCGAGGCGGCCGTCGAACGCTACGGATCGATCGACGTGCTCTGCGCCAACGCCGGCATCTTCCCGGCGGCCAAGCTGTCGGAGATGACGGCGGCCGACTTCGACCGGGTGATCGCCATCAACCTCCGCTCGACCTTCCTCTCGGTGTCGGCGGTGCTGCCGGCCATGACGGCGGCGGGCGGCGGCCGCATCGTCCTCACCTCGTCGATCACCGGCCCGGTCACCGGCTATCCCGGCTGGGCGCACTACGGCGCCAGCAAGGCCGGCCAGCTCGGCTTCATGCGCACGGCGGCGATCGAGCTGGCGCCCAAAGGCATCACCGTCAACGCCGTGCTGCCGGGCAACATCCTCACCGAGGGGCTGGAAGGCGTCGGGGCGGACTATATCGCGAAAATGGAAGCATCGATCCCGATGCGCCGGCTCGGCACGGTGGCCGACATCGCCAACGCCGCGCTGTTCCTCGCCTCCGAGGAGGCCGGCTACATCACCGGCCAGACGATCACCGTCGACGGCGGCCAGATCCTGCCGGAAAGCCTCGGCGCGCTGGAAGCCATATGAGGAAGACGGCGCGAAAGCGCCGTCACCGCGCCGCTAGGACCGCCTTCAGCGCGTCGATGAAGAAGTCGGCGTTGTCCCTGGAGAAGCAGAGCGGCGGCCGGATCTTCAGCGTGCTGCCGGTGAGGCCGGCGGCGCCGATCAGGACGCCGCGTTCCTTCAGGGCGTTGATGACGAAGGTGGCAAGGCCGGCGTCCGGCCGGCCGCCATCGTCGACGAAGTCGAGGCCGATGAACAGGCCGGCGCCGCGCACGGCGCCGATGTCGCGGCGGTTGCCCATCACCGCCCCGAGGCCAGCCTTGAAATAGGCCCCGACCTCGCGGGCGTTGTCGATCAGCCCTTCCCGCTCGATGACGCCGAGCACCGCCAGACCGGCGCTGGCGGCCACCGGATTGCCGCCGAAGGTGTTGAAATAGCCGGTCTCCTCGCAGAACCGCGACAGCAGCTCCGGCCGGGTGACGACGCCGGCCATCGGGAAGCCGTTGCCCATCGGCTTGCCCATGGTGACGACGTCGGGGACGATGCCGTGGCGCGAGAAGCCCCAGAGGCCGCCGCCGGTGCGGCCGAAACCGGGCTGCACCTCGTCGGCGATGAACAGGCCGCCGGCCCGGTGCGCCACCTCGACCGCCGCCTTCAGGAAGCCGGGCGGGTCGGCGAAGATGCCGTCGGAGGAGAAGATGGTGTCGACGATCACCGCCGCGAAGCCGACGCCCGTCGCCTCGAGGTCGTCGATCGCCGCCTGGAGATTGGCGGCGAAGGCGGCGGCGACGTCGGGCGCCAGGGCCGGATCGGGCTCGGGGATGACGCGGACGAAATCCGGTACCGACTTGGTCCGGGAAGATGACGGCGAGATGGCGGTGACATGCCGGGTGTTGCCGTGATAGGCGGCGCGGGTGACGACGAAGCCGGCCCTGCCGGTCGCCGCCTCGGCGATGCGCATCGCGAAGTCGTTGCTCTCCGAGCCGGTGCAGGTCATCACCAGATTGGACAGCGGCGCCGGGAACTTCGACAGCAGCGCCTCGGCATAGGCCTCTACGGGCGCCGTGAGATAGCGGGTGTGGATGTTGAGGACGGCGATCTGCCGCGCCACCGCCTCGGCGACCGCCGGATGCGAATGGCCGATCGACGGCACGTTGTTGTAGACGTCGAGATAGCGCCGGCCGTGGACGTCGTAGAGGAAGACGCCCTCGCCGCGCGCCATCTCGATCGGCTCCTTGTAGAACAGCACCGACGAGGCGCCGAAGGCGGCCTGCCGCCGAGCGACGCGCGCCGCGAGGTCGGCCGGCAGCGCCGCGGCGTCGGATGCCTCGAAGCGGTTGAGGGCGAGGATTTGTTTGGTCGCGCTCATGCCACACCCTTGAGGAAGCCGGCGGAAAGATAGCGGTCGGCGAGGTCGACGGTGCCGGCGGTATAGGCCGGGCCCATGGCGCGGGCGGTCGGCGTCTCGGCATGCGAGGCGATCCAGGCGGTGAGTTGCAGCCGCCGCAGCATCACCAGCATGGGCAGGGCCGCCGCCTGCTCGGCGTCGAGCGGCGTGACGCGGGCATGGCCGTCGAGCCAGGCGGCCATCAGTTCGGGCACGAAGGGTTCGGCCTCCATGAAGGAGATGGAGGCGGCGAAATCGTAGGCGAACCAGGAGAAGCCGCAGTCGTCGAAGTCGATGACGCCAAGCCGGTCGCCGTCGACCAGCAGGTTGGCGGCACGCATGTCGGCGTGGATCAGGCCGAAGCGATCGGGCGTCGTGCCGAAGGCCGCCGTCTCCTGATGAAGGCGCGTCGCCAGCCGCTCGAGCAGCGCCCGGCCGGCCGCGTCGAGGCCGAGGGCGCGCCGCCAGTCGCCCCAGTAGGCGTTGGAGCCGGCAATGGTGTCGAAGGTCCAGGTCTTGCGGGCAAAGCCCGGTGGCGGCGACCAGGCGCGGCTGTGGGCGTGCAGGCGCGCCGATATCTCGCCGAGGTGGCCGTACCAGCGAGCGAGGTCGCCGGCCTCGTCGGGCGCCTTGCCGCTCATGAACTCGAAGGCGACGGCGTTGCGCCGCGTCTCGCCGTCGAAGAAGGGAACGAGCAACCGGCCGTCACGCGCATGCACCGGCGCCGGCGTGGCGACGATGCCGGCGGAGCGCAGTGCCTCGATCCAGGTCAGCTCGGAGATGATCTCCTCGTCGCTGTGGTAGGCCGGGCGGTGGGCGCGCAGCACCAGCCGGCGGCCGCCGGCCGCATCATCGACCAGGAAGGTGGCGTTCTCGGAGATGGTCAACAGCGACAATTCCGCCGTTTCGCCGATATTCCACGTTGGAAGCGCGGCGCGCAGGCCGGTTTCGAGGCGGGCAAGGAAGGCATCGTCATAGAGCATGCTGGCCGGATCCGTCTGGGACTATGTTTGGAGATGCAACAACAATAATGTTGGAATTGCAACATCAAAAAGCGAGCAGCCGCTGCCTGTCCGGCTGGCAGGACGCAGGGCGGACCGGAGCGAGCCCGCCTTTCCTAACCTAGATGGCATGCCGGACGCGAGGCCGTCCCGCGGGCATGGCCGGAAAAGGCACATCCCCGGAGAGCGGCGCTCCCCGGGGATGCATTTCAGTAGACGGAACCTGTCGTCAGGCGCGGATCAGCGGGCGGCCGTCCAGCCCTTGTAGTCGGCGATGTTGTCGCGCGTCACCAGCTTCGACGGCAGCAGCGTCACCTGCTGCTCGGGCTTCTTGTCGTTGATCAGGCCGATGCCGATCTCGGTGGCCAGCTGGGCCATGGCATAGGGGTCCTGGCTCGACGAAGCGACGACCAGCGACGAGGTGTCCTTCAGCTCGGCCTCGATGTCCGGTGCGCCGTCGACCGAGGTGATGAACAGGTTCGTCCGGTTGGCCTGCTTGGCGGCAAGGCTGGCGCCGATCGCCGTCGGGTCGTTGATGGCGAACACGGCGTCGATCTTCTCGAAGCGAGTCAGCATCGACTGCATGACATTGAGGCCGCCGTCGCGCGAGCCCTTGGCGTCCTGGTCGTCGGAGAGGACCTTGATGTCGGCGTTGGCGGCGAACACCTTCTTGCAGCCGACGACGCGGTCGATGACCGCCGACACCTGCGGGCCGTTGACGATGACGACGTCGCCCTTGCCGCCGAGCTTGTCGACGATGTACTGGCAGGCGATCTCGCCGGCCTGCACGTTGTCGGTGGTCACGGTGGCGTCGGCGCCTTCGGCGGCGGTGTCAACGGCGACGACCGGGATGCCGGCGGCCTGGGCGCGGGCGATGGCGGGCGCCACGGCCTTCGGGTCAGCCGGATTCAGGAGGATCAGGTCGACGCCGGCGGCGATGAAGTTGTCGATCTGGGTGAACTGCTTGTTCAGGTCGTAGTCGTAGCCGAGGGCGGTGACTTCGACGTTGGGATTGACTTCCTTGGCCTTGTCGGTGGCGCCGGTGGCGAGCGCCACGAAGAACGGGTTGCCCATCGAGCCGAGCGAGATGCCGATCTTGTTGAGATCCTTGGCCCCGGCGGCGCCGGTGAGAGCAACGGCGGCGGCGGCGGCGAGCAGAATGCTGCGAGACTTCATAGCGTAACTCCTCCTTGGGGGCCGGCTGAACCAACGGGTCTCCCCCCGCCCGGCGCGCCGGCTGTGTTCGGCCGGCCGCGACGCGGTCCCGCCGGTGGATTGCCGGGGTGTCGCCGCCGCCGATTGCCACCGGCGAATGCGGCACCCCAGATGCGGTGGCGGGCGCGGCCCGCCGCCGAATTGCGTGATGTCAGGTGCGGGCGCCGCCCTGCGAGCGAACACGGTCGAGCGCCACGGCGATGATGATGACGAGGCCCTTGATGATGTACTGCCAGATGTCGCTGACGCCGACGAGCACCAGGCCGTTGGACAGCACGGCGATGATCAGCGCGCCGATCAGCGTGCCCCAGATCGAGCCGACGCCACCGGTGAACGACGTACCGCCCAGGATGACGGCGGCGATGGCGTCGAGTTCGTAGGACTGGCCGAGCTGGGTGCCGTTGGCGGCGAACAGGCGCGCCGCGCTCATCACGCCGCCGAGGCCGGCCATCAGCCCCGAGAAGCCGTAGACGAACAGGAAGACGGCCCAGACCTTGATGCCGGAGAGGCGCGCGGCGCTTTCGTTGCCGCCGGTGGCATAGATGTGCACGCCGAGCACCGTCCGGCGCAGGATGATCCAGGTGATGATCACCGACAGGAAGGCGATTACCACCAGCCAGGGAACGCCGAAGATGTAGCCGTTGCCGATGAAGGCGAAGGGCAGGTGCGAGTTGAAGACGGTGGTGTCGCCGCCCAGCAGGCGGGCGACGCCGCGCACCGCGGTCAGCGAGCCGAGCGTCGAGATGAACGGCGGCAGACCGATGAAGGCGACCAGCGAGCCGTTGATCAGGCCGAACACCAGACCGGCGAACAGGGCGAGCGGGATGCCGATCATGCCCATGTCGGGGATCAGCGAGCCGATCACCGCCACCATGGCCGAGGCGGCGAGGATGGAGCCGACCGACAGGTCGATGCCGCCGGTCAGGATCACCGCCGTCATGCCGCAGGCCAGCACGGTGTTGATCGACGCCTGCTGGGTAACGATGGAGAGGTTCTGCGGTGAGAAGAAGCGGCCCGACATCAGCTGGAAGGCGATGCCCAGCAGGATCAGGATCGGCAGCATGCCGACGGTGCGGATGATCTGCTGGATGAGAATCTGGCGGTTGGCAGCGGCCTTTTCGCTGGAGAGTGCGGCGGCCGATGACGTTTCCTGGGACATGGCGGTTCCCTTGTTGTCTCAATGGTGGCGTCAGGCGGCCGGGGCGCTCGGGTGAGCGAGGCCGGCGGCCAGGGCGATGATGTTTTCCTGGGTGATGGCGATGCCGGTGGTGCCGCCGACCTCGCCGACGATGTAGCCCTCGCGCATCACCAGCACGCGGTCGGCGATGCCGACCACTTCGGGCATTTCCGAGGAGATGACCAGCACGCCGACGCCGGCCTTCACCAGATCGTCGATGATGCGGTAGATCTCCGACTTGGCGCCGATGTCGACGCCGCGCGTCGGCTCGTCGAGGATGAGGACGCGCGGCCGCGTCTCCAGAAGGCGCGACAGCAGCACCTTCTGCTGGTTGCCGCCCGACAGCGAGCCCACCTCGACCACCGGCCCGGCGACGCGGATCGACAACGCCTTGATGGCGTCGAGGGCACGGCTCCGTGCCTTCTTGAGATCGAGGACGCCGCCGCGACGCGCGTCGCGGCCGATCACCTGCAGGTTGATGTTTTCCTGCACCGTCATGTCGAGGAACAGGCCCTGCCCCTTGCGGTCCTCGGTGAGGTAGACGATGCCGGAATCCACCGCCTGGATCGGCCGGTGAACGTCGATCGGCTTGCCGTCGAGCAACACCGTGCCGGCCTTGCGGCCGTCGGCGCCGTAGATCAGGCGGGCGAGTTCGGTGCGGCCGGAGCCGACCAGACCGGCGAGGCAGAGCACCTCGCCGCGGTGCAGGTCGAAGGAGCAGCCGCGCACGCGATGGCCGTCGCTCATGTCGCGGACGGAGAGGATCACCTCGCCGCGGCTGCCCTGGGCGTCATGATCCTTCTTGTAGAACTTGGAGAGGTCGCGGCCGACCATCATCTTGACCAGCGTCTCGGCCTTCAGCTCGTCGCGCAGAAGCGTGCCCACGTAGGCGCCGTCGCGCAGCACCGAGCAGCGGTCGGCCAGCTCATAGACCTCGGCCATGCGGTGCGAGATGTAGATGATGGCGAGGCCGTCGGCGCGCAGGGTGCGGATCAGGTCGAACAGCTTGTCGGTCTCGCGCGACGACAGCGCCGTGGTCGGCTCGTCCATGACCAGGATGCGGGCGTTGGCGTGGATGGCGCGGGCGATCTCCACCATCTGCCGCTCGGCGATCGACAGCGTCGACACGACGGTTGCCGGTCCGAAGCTGGCGCCGAGCCGGTCGAGCACGCCCTTGCACTCGGCGCGCATGCGCACCCGGTCGACCTGGCCGCCGACCGACAGCTCGCGGCCGAGATAGATGTTCTCGGCCACCGTCAGGTTGGGCGACAGGCTGAGTTCCTGGTAGATGACGGCGATGCCCTTGGTCTTGGCGCTGAGCGGGCCGTCGATGTGGATGACCTCGCCGTTGATGCGGATCTCGCCGCCGGGGTCGGCGCGGTAGGCGCCGGACAGGATCTTCATCAGCGTCGACTTGCCGGCGCCGTTCTCTCCCATCAGGGCGTGCACCTCGCCCGGATAGACGGTCAGCTCGACCCCGGCCAGCGCTTTCACGCCGGGGAAGGTCTTGGTGATGCCCCGCATTTCGAGGATGGGTGTCTGCTCAGGCGCGGACGGCATAATCTCGGAACTCCCTGAACATGGTCGCCGTGCCGGTCAGGATCGACGACCGCGGCGAGAAGTTGAAGAACAGCGGCAGCGTGGCGGCGCCGAGCGCGCCGGCTCGCGCCCGGAACGAACCGTCGATGACGTTCGGAACGGGCACGCTTTCGGGCGTGGCGGCGGCGAGCGCCGCGGCGAGACGCTCGACGATGGTTTCGATGAGGCCGCAGTCGAGGTCGCCCTCGAGCACGACGTGGTCGACGTCGAGCGTCGCGGTGGTGGCGAGGATGGCCGGCACGAAAGCGGCGACGGCGTCGTCGATCCACTCGTCAAAGGCGGCCGGCCGCGGCGCGCGGCGGAACAGTTCGCCGATGTCGGCCAGCGTATTGGCGGCAAGGCCATGCCAGCGCAGGTGCCGGCGGAGGCCGGCCAGCGAGGTACGGGTGAGCAGCACGTCGAAGGAGCGTTCCGGCCGGGGCGCCGACGGCAGGCCGGAGGCCGGCACCGGCATCATGGCGAAGTCGCCGGCGTTGCCGCGGCTGCCGCGCAGACAGTCGCCGTCGAGCACGACGCCGCCACCGACGGCGCCGCCGATGAACAGGTAGACGAAGTCGGACAGCGCCCGGCCGTGGCCGTAGAACAGCTCGGCGATGGCGGCGGCGTTGCCATCGTTCTCCACGAACACCGGGATGCCGGTCTTCGCTTCGAGGGCGCCGCCGAAGTTGAAGTTGTCCCAGAGGCGGAAGGAACTGGCCGGCAGTTCCAGCTCCCGCAGCCAGCTGCCAAGGTGATAGGGCTGGGCAAGGCCGATGCCGGCCAGCCGTTCCCAGCGCTCCGGCCCGATCTCCGCCTCGATCGACTTGATGTCGCGGGCGACGGCGGCCAGCATATCGCCGGGCGGCGGCAGCAGCGTGTCGTGCGAGCGGCTGGCCAGGATGCGACCGCCGAAATCGACGCAGACCGTCTCGCAGCCGACGCGGTCGATGCGAACGCCGATCGAGTAGGCGCCCTCGGGCGCCAGCGACAGCATGGTGGCTGGCTGGCCGCGCTGGCCCTCGCGCTTCTTGCCGAGTTCGACCACCAGGCCAGCGGCTTCGAGATAGGCGGTGATGACGCCGACGGCATTGTTGGTGAGGCCGGCGGCGCGGGCAAGGTCGGTCTTGGACGCCTCGCCGAAACGGCGCAGCGCCTGCAACACGATTCTCTCGTTGTAGAGACGGACCTGGGCGGAGTTGGACCCCTGCCCGGTCCGCGACTTGCGGGCCGACATACTCTCTCCCCCCGGATCGAGACAATACTGACTGGCTGACTGGCTGACTGGCGAACGGCTGACAAAGGGGACGACGACGGCCTCCCAACCGCGTCGTCCTGCCGAGGCAAGATCTCCCGTGCTTCCCTCGATTAATTAATTCACGATGAAGAACTTAGGTCCGACGTTTCTCACCGTCAATCGAGCCAAAAGAATGAGTGGGGAGCCGTTGACTTTTGCTCGAGCAGGACGCAACGCGCGCAAAGCGGGCGCGAAGCAATCCTTGAATTGTTTCAATGGGTAAGCCGGTCAGCCGATGCGGCGAAAGACAACGTTTCGGGCCAGCCAGCAGCCGATGGTCAGGCCACTGGCGGCGCCGGCCGCATCGCGGCCGATGCGGACGGTCCAGTCGCCGGGCGGCGGCGCGTCCAGGCCGCGCGGCGTGGCGAGCTTCCAGACGTCGGCGGCCACCGGGCTCATGGCGTGCATCGGCCCGCGGCCGAGAAAACCGTCGAAGCGGCCGGCAAGAGCGCGGCCGGACGCCTCGATTTCCAGCATCGACCCGGTCTCCTCCGACCAGTAGCGGCCGACGATGTCCGGGTGCGCGGCGCCGGCAAGACGCGATGCCATCCCCCGGAGGTTGTCGCCCGGCCGGTCGATCGCCAGGTCCTGTCCGTCGCGGACCAGCGTCATGCCGCGTGAGCGGGCGACGCCATCCTCGCCGACCGATAGCACTTCCGTGCCGCCGGCGAAGCGGGCGAGGACGGCATTGCCGTGGGTGGAAACGTCGAGCAAGAGGCCGGACGACGGCTCGAGATAGGCGCCGTTCCACGCCGGATCGGCGGGAGTGCCTCGGGCCGGCGCCGCCGGCCGGCCGAGGGCGGCGCGCATCAGGAACAAGGCGGCGGCGTGGGCGTCGGCCTCATGGTTGAACATCACCACCACCGACAACCGCTCGCCCGCCGCGTGCAGGCGGCGGAGGCGGAAGCCGCGCAGCGCGCCACCGTGACCGGTGACCGCGAGGTCGTCGATCCGGTCGTGCGCTAGGCCCATGCCGTAGCTGGACGGCCGGCCGTCGGAGAAGGTCGCCGGCGCCGACAGACGATTGTAGATGCCGCCGGCATCGTTTCGGGTGCGGTCGATGAATCGCTCCCAGGCCAGCATGTCGTCGAGCGTCGCGGCGATGCCGGCATCGCCCTGCCAGACGATGCGGTTTGTCGCCGGGAACCAGCCGACCGTGGAATTTCCCTCATGGCCGACGGTGCCGTTGAGCGGCGTCGAGGTATCGGCGGCGAGGCGGGCGTCGGTCATGCCGGCCGGGCCGAAGACGTGGGCCGCGTAGAGATCGGCGAGCGGACGGCCGGCCCGCTCCTCGATGAGTTCGGCGAGAATGCGGAAATTGCCGTTGGAATAGGAATACTGGCTGCCCGGCTCGAAATGGCTGGACTTCATACGCGACAGCAGCGGCCGCGCATCCTCACGGCGGAAGACGCCCTGGTGATGGGCGCCGTGGAGCACGGTGAGCGCCCATGAGTCGCGCAGGCCCGAGCGGTTGTCGCACAGCTCGCGGACGGTCGGCCGCCTCCCCCCGAAATTCGGCAGGATATCGGCGAGGCGGTCGTCGAGCGCCGAGGGATCGCCGACGAGGGCGAGCAGCACGGCGCAGGTCATCTGCTTGGAGACCGAGCAGATCGGCAGCAGACGCGAGGGGGTCATCGGCAGGCCGGCATCGAGGTCGGCGTAGCCCCAGGCCTCGCGCATCACCACCTCGCCATCCCTGACGACGCCGACGGCGCCGCCCGCCCCCCTGAAGCGCTCCGGCAGCGACTCGACGGCGGCGGCGAGGGCAACGGGATCAAACGACGACATATTGAGGTTTCCTTCGGATGGACCGCGCGCAGCTAAAGCGCCAAGCCCTCGCCGCGCAAGGTCTTTTCCGGCAAAGTCGGTTCGCTCAGTGCGACATGGTGGAGCGGTGCGCCCAGCCGGTCATGCGCCGTTCGACCCAGGCCATGATCGAGTACATGACGATGCCCTCGACGGCGAGAGCCAGCAGGCCGGCGAACACCAGCGGCACGTTGAACTGGCTCTGGGCCGAACTCATCAGGTTGCCGAGGCCGTAGTTGGAAGCGACGGTTTCCGACACCACCGAGCCGACGAAGGCCAGGGTGATCGCCACCTTCAGCGAACCGAAGAAATAGGGCATCGAGCGGGGGATGCCGACCTTCAGCATGATGTCGAGCTTCTTGGCGCCAAGCGCCCGCAAGACGTCCTCGGTCTCCGGCTCGATGGTGGCAAGGCCGGTGGCGACGTTGACGACGATCGGGAAGAAGGAGATCAGGAAGGCGGTCAGCATGGCCGGTATCGCGCCGATGCCGAACCAGATCACCAGGATCGGCACCACCGCCACCTTGGGCACGGCGTTGAAGCCGATCATCAGCGGATAGAGGCCGGCATAGATCACCTTCGACCAGCCGATGAACAGGCCGAGGGCGAGGCCGCCGACCACCGCCATCAGAAAGCCGAGCGTCGTCGTGTAGAGCGTCTGCAGCGAGTTCTTCCAGATCGGCGACCAGTATTGATAGAACGCCGCGAAGATGCGCGAGGGCGCCGGCAACACGGTGTAGGGCAGATCGAAGAGGCGGACCGACGCCTCCCAGATGGCGAACAGGGCGATGGTGTAGAGCCAGGGCGACGCCTTCACCCAGTCGATGCGGGCGATCAGCGGCCTTGCCGGCCCGGACTTCTGGATATCCTCGATGACCGCGCTCATGCCGCCCTCCTGGCGCTGGCGATCTCGCCGTGCAGTTCGTGGACCACGTCGTTGAAGGCCTTGTCGTAGGTGATCTCGAGGTCGCGCGGCCGGGCGAACGGCACGCGATGCTCGCGCAGCACCCGGCCGGGCCGGGCGCTCATCACCAGGATCTTGTCGGCGAGGAACACCGCCTCGCGCAGGTCGTGGGTGACCAGGACGATGGTGACGTCCTGCGCCGCGTGCAGGTCGCGGATGACGCACCACAGCTCCTCGCGGGTGAAGGCGTCGAGGGCGCCGAACGGCTCGTCCAGCATCAGGAGCTGCGGCTCGTGGATCAGCGCCCGGCAGAGGTTGGCGCGCTGCTGCATGCCGCCGGACAGCTGCCAAGGGTATTTCGAACCGCAGCCCTTGAGGCCGACCACATCGAGCAGATGCTCGGCCTTCTCCACGTATTCGGCCTTGTGGGCGCGCAGGCGCTTCCTGTGCCGCTCGACGATCTCCAGTGGCAGCAGGATGTTGTCGAGCGTGGTCCGCCAGGGCAGCATGCTGGGGTTCTGGAAGGCCATGCCGACGATGCTCACCGGCTCGGTGACGTGCTGGCCGGCAACGATGACGTGGCCGGCCTGCGGAATGTGCAGGCCGGTGACGAGGCGCATCAGCGTCGACTTGCCGCAGCCGGACGGGCCGACCACGGCGGCAAACTCGCCCTTGTCGACCTTGAAGGTGAGACCGGCGACGGCCAGCGTACCGCTCGCTCCGCCATAGCGCATGTCGACGTTCTCGATGGAGACGAGGTGTGTCATGTGGGACGCGTTTCCAGGAAAAGGCGGGACCGGCCGGTCGCGCCAACCGGTCCGGGACTCGATCAGGGCAGTTGGCGTTCGGCTTCCGGCGGCAGGAAGCTGGGGTCGAACACCTTGTCGGCGGTCACCTCGCCCTTGAGGCCCATCGAGGTCTTCAACGTCTCGATGGAGGCGGCGAGACGCGCCGGATCGATGCCGCCCATGCCGTGCTCGGCGACATAGGGCGTCTTGATGTTCTGGGCATTGGCCATGGTGAGGCGCTCAAGCTCGATGTCGGCGTTCAGCGTCTCGTTGCGCTTCAGCACCGCCTCGACGCCCTCCCCCGGATTGGCGACGGCATCGGCGAAGCCCTTGGCCAGCGCCTTGAGCACGCCCTTCACGGCATCCGGGTTCTTGGCGGCGAAGTCGGTGTTGACGGTGACGGTGTTGCCGTAGAGGTTGAGGCCATGCTCGGCCATCAGGATCGGCGCGATGTCGTCGGCCGGCAGCCCTTGCGCCTTGAGGTTCAGGATCACCGAGAAGGAAAAGCCGAAGACGGCATCGACGTCGCCCTTGGCCAGCATCGGCTCGCGCACCGGGAAGCCGATCGATTCGATGGTGATCTTGCTGTCGTCGATGCCGGCCACCGCCTTGAAGGCCTTCCACTGGGCAAAGGCGCCGTCCGGCGGCGGCGCGCCGAGCTTCTTGCCTTCCAGCGACTTGGGATCGTCGGTGATGCCGAGCGACTTGCGGCCGACCACGGCGAACGTCGGGCGATCGTAGACCATGAAGACGCCGGTGATCTTCTGCGACGGGTCCTCGTCAAGGAGCTTGATCAGCGAGTTGATGTCGCCGAAGCCCATATCGTAGGTGCCGGTGGCGACGCGGGAGATGGCTTCCACCGAGCCGTTGCCGCTGTCGATGGTGACGTCGAGCCCTTCCGCCTTGAAATAGCCCTTGTCGAGAGCCAGCAGGAAACCGGCGGCCGGCCCCTCGAACTTCCAGTCGAGGGTGAATTTGACCGGCGTGTCGGCCAAGGCGGCGGTGACGCCGCCGGCGATCGAGGTAACTCCGGCAAGACCGACGAAAGCGACCCTCGCGGCGAGGCGGCGGGCGGATTTCAGCATGACGTTCCCCTTATTGGCTTGGAATGGCTCCATCTTGCCGGGGAAGCGGCGACGATTGCAAGTCAAAATGCTCAATGTCTAAGCAACTTGCATTCTGCCTTATTTTTATACTGTCATGCGGGCGTATCTGCTTTCCGGGGCGGCAACCGGTTGTGGATGGTCGCGGTCGCCGCTCATCAGAAGATCACTCCTTCCGGCCGAAGGTCGCCGCCAGCCAGTCGTGCGGCAGGGCCGGCACGAAGTTGCCGTCGCGGCCGGTCATGTCGGCATTGGCGATGAGGGCGTTGAGGATGGCCTCCTCCACCGCCTGCACGGTGGCGTCGAAGAAGGGGTTGATGTCGACGTCGGGGATGGCGGCCAGCGAGGCCAGCCGGCCGGAGGCACCGGCCGCCGCCGTGGCGTTGGCGGTCGAGAAGGCAAGGAAGATGTCGCCGGACGAATTGTAGCCGAGGCCGCCGGTCCAGGCGATGCCGAGCGGCACACGCCGGGCGAGGCGCTTCAACTGGTGCGGCAGCAGCGGCGCGTCGGTGGCGACGATGGCGATGATCGAGCTTTTCTCGGCACGTGGGCTACGGTCGACGAGGCGCGGCTCGACGAGTTCGGCGCCGACGCGGCGGCCGCGGATCATCAGGTTGCGCCGATTGCCGAAGTTGGCCTGCACGAAGACGCCGAGCGTGAAGGTGTGGCCGGCCCAGCCGACGCGGCGCGAGGCGGTGCCGGAGCCGGCCTTGAAGTCGAAGGTGCTCATGCCGGTGCCGCCACCCACCGAGCCCTCGTCGATCGGCCCTGAGATGGCGCCGTCCAGCGCCGCGAAGACATGGGCGTCGGTGAGGTGATGGCCGTTGATGTCGTTCAGGAAGCCGTCGTAGGTCTCGCCGACCACCGGCAAGCCCCAGGCCGAGGCAAGCGCCTCCGGCTTTTTCTTCGCCACCCATTTCAGCGTCGCGTCGCGGACAAGCCCAAGCGAATGGGTGTTGGTGATGGTGATCGGCAGGCTGAAGGCGCCGACCTCCTCAATGAGGTGGATGCCGGTCAGCTCGCCATTGCCGTTGCCGGAGAAGAAGCCGGCGTAGCAGGGACCGTCGATCTCGGCGAGCGGCCGCGGCAGGATGGCGGTGACGCCCGTCCGCACCGGACCGCGGCCGACCGCGAGCGGGCCCTCGCCGGAGATCAGCGTCGTGTAGCCGACGCTGACGCCGGCGACGTCGGTGATGGCGTTGCAGGGCCCCGGCTCGCCGTCGAAGGGAATGGCGAAGGCACGGGCGCGCGGGCGGCCCGACGGCGTCGCATGATGGGGATCGGTCATGATTGGCGTCTCCGGGAAGGGCGCCGGTCGGACGACAGGCGGCGGAGACCAAGGATAGGCACCGGAGGAGACGGAAACACAAGAGTGGTCGATCGATGCCGGGTCAACGAGGAGGCCACTCTCGCCGGCATCGATCGACCGACCCGACAAGACCAGGAGATGCGGCGGACCTGGTTTCACCGGGTTGTAGTTTGGAAAGCAAGCGTCGTTGTTTCCAAAATCTCTAGACTATCAATATGGTTGTTTTACCGTTTTAACGAAGTGTTTACAACGTCAACCAAGCGGAAACCGATGTCTCCGTGAGTTCATCATAAAAATTTAACCTTAACTCATGACGGGACAGGCCGGCGGGACTGCCCGGCCGGACACACGCAAGGGCTTGAATCGAGAGCCGTTCCGGCCCGAATGCGCTCAGGCGGCGGCGAGCACGACGCGGTTCCGGCCTTCCGCCTTGGCACGATAGAGGGCATTGTCGGCGCGCTTCAACAGCGCCTCCGGCGTGTCGCCGTCGTGCAGGATATAGGCGGCGCCGACCGAGATGGTCACGTCGACGAACGCGGCGCCGCCGTGGATGGCGAAGGGATCGCGGGCGATCTTGGTGCGCAGCCGCTCGGCGACGATCGAGGCGATGCCGTAGTCGGTTTCCGGCATGACGATGACGAATTCCTCGCCGCCGAAGCGGCAAGGCAGATCGAGGGCACGCAGGTTGCGGCGGATGCGGGTGGCGAATTCCCGCAGGATCTCGTCGCCGGCGTCGTGGCCGTGGGTGTCGTTGACGCGCTTGAAATAGTCGATGTCGACGATCAGCAGCGACAGGTCGCCCTTCTTCTCGTTGGCCCGCTCGACGAGGGCGGCGAGGTGGGAATCGAGATAGCGGCGATTGTAGAGGCCGGTCAGCGCGTCGGTGATGGCCAGTTCCATGGTCTGGAGCACGCTGGCGCGCAGGCGGTCGGTGTAGCGCTTGCGGCGGATCTGGGTGCGGCAGCGGGCCAGAAGCTCCTGCGCGTCGATGGGCCTGAGCAGGTAGTCGTTGATGCCCAGCTCCAGGCCGCGATCGAGGCGGCCGCCCTCTTCGGGCTCGGCGATCAGCAGGATGGGCAAGAGGCGCGTGCGCTCCAGCGAGCGGAGCTGCGAGCAGAGGCGCAGCGCGTCGTAGCCGTCGATGCCGAGGGAGACCAGGGCCAGGTCGTAATCGCCCTCGGCGGCGCGGAACAGCGCTTCCTGCGGATTGGTCTCGATGTCGACGACCATCTCTCCGGACAGCGCCTGGGCGACCCGCACATAGGAGGAGCGGCGGTCCTCGACCAGCAGCACGCGGCCGGGGGCGCGGGCGGTGAGGTCGGCGTAGGTCATCGCCCGGTCGAAGGCGACCGAGCCCTGGTTGGCGCGCAGGTCCAGTTCGTCGGTGAGCTGCTTCAGCCGGACGAGGCTCTTGACGCGAGTGATCAGCTGGGTGTCGGACACCGGCTTGGTCAGGAAGTCGTCGGCGCCGGCCTCGAGGCCGTGGACGCGGTCAGCCGGCTGGTCGAGCGCGGTGACCATGATCACCGGCAGCTGCGTCGTCCGGGGATTGGCGCGGATGCGGCGACAGACCTCGAAGCCGTCCATGCCGGGCATCATCACGTCGAGCAGCACGATGTCGTAGGTGGCGTTGTCGAGCATGGCCAGCGCTTCGGCGCCGGAGGTGGCGGTGTGGACGTCGAAATACTCGGCGTTGAGGCGGGCCTCCATGAGGCGCACGTTGACCAGGATGTCGTCGACAACAAGAATACGCGCTGTCATCACACTCTTCCGTTCCGGACGGCGCTCACTGGTCGCCGATATAGGTCCGCACCGTCTCGATGAACTTGGAAACCGAAATCGGCTTGGAGATATAGGCCTCGCAACCGCCCTGGCGGATCCGCTCCTCGTCGCCCTTCATGGCGAAGGCGGTGACGGCCACCACCGGGATCGACCGGAGATCGTCGTCCTCCTTCAGCCACTTGGTGACCTCGAGCCCCGACACTTCCGGCAACTGGATGTCCATCAGGATCAGGTCCGGCCGGTGAGCGCGCACCAGATCCAGGGCCTCGATGCCGTTGCGTGTCTGAATCGTGCGGTAACCATGCGCTTCCAGGAGATCGTGGAAGAGCTTCATGTTAAGCTCGTTGTCCTCGACGATGAGAACTGTCTTGGCCATTCGACTCTCTTTCCACCTCGCGCGCCGGCGGCTTTCCGGGTGCTTGGCGGGTCTTCGTTGCCACGCATCGGGTACATGCGCAGAAACGCCTTTCGGTGGGGATCGGTTGCCGCACTGATTCCAGTATAACAAATATAGTACGGATTCCTTTAGCAATCCCAAACGGTGGTCCGATCATGGCAGTTGCAAAACGGCTCAGCGTCGAGGCGGCGGAAGGGCTGGCCATCTCCGCCCTCAGCCATCTCGCCGGCAACCCGGAAGCGCTGGGGCGCTTCCTGTCGCTCACCGGCATCGGCCCGGCCGATCTCCGGGCGGCGGCGCGCGAGCCCGGCTTCCTCTCCGGCGTGCTGGAGTTCTTCCTCGCCGACGAATCGCTGCTGCTCGCCTTCGTCGAGGAGGCGCAGCTCAGGCCGACCATGGTGGCGGCGGCGCACCACGTGCTGTCGGGCGACGCGGACATCTAGAGCGTTTCCGGTGAAATCCGGTTCACCGGAAACGCTCTATCTCTTTGTGAAGACGCAATTCCGGACGCAAAACCGGTTCCCACTTTTGCTGGAATTGCTCTAGACGGACGGAGGGCGGGGCAGCGATGTCCGACAACGGCGGCTTCTGCCGCGACTGCCTCTCCCCGGCGCCGCCGGCCGGCCGACGCTGCCCGGCGTGCGGGGGCCCACGCCTCGTCCGCCACCCGGACCTCCACAACCTCGTCATCGCCCACGTCGATTGCGACGCCTTCTACGCCTCGATCGAGAAGCGCGACGACCCCTCGCTCGCCACGCGGCCGGTGATCGTCGGCGGCGGCAAGCGCGGCGTGGTATCGACGGCCTGCTACATCGCCCGCATCAGCGGCGTGCGCTCGGCCATGCCGATGTTCAAGGCGCTGGAGCTGTGTCCTGAAGCAGTGGTGATCAAGCCGGACATGGAGAAATACGCCCGCGTCGGCCGCGAGATCCGGCGGCGGATGCTGGAGCTGACGCCGCTGGTCGAGCCGCTGTCCATCGACGAGGCGTTCCTCGACCTGTCCGGCACCGAGAAGCTGCACCGCGCCAGCCCGGCGCTGACGCTCGCCCGCTTCGCCCGGGCGGTCGAGCGCGAGGTGGGCATCACCGTGTCAGTGGGCCTCGCCGCCAACAAGTTCCTCGCCAAGATCGCCTCCGACCTCGACAAGCCCAGGGGGTTTTCGGTGATCGGCCGGTCGGAGGCGGCGGCCTTCCTGGCGCCGCGGCCGGTGACCACCATCTGGGGCGTCGGCCGAGCCTTCTCCGAACGCCTCGCCGCCGACGGCTACCGGACGGTCGGCGACCTGCAACAGGCCGACCCGGCCCGCCTCGCCGGCCGCTACGGAGCGCTCGGCCTCAGGATCGCCCGCCTGGCCACCGGCGAGGACAGCCGACCGGTGGTGCCCAACTCCAAGCGCAAGAGCGTCGGCTCGGAGGTGACCTTCTTCGAGGACCTCGCCGCCCTCGGCGACCTCCGGCCGATCCTGCGCGAGCAGGCCGAGCGCGTCTCCTGGGGCCTCAAGCATGAAGACATCGCCGGCATCACCGTGACGCTGAAGCTGAAGACCGCCGACTTCAAGCTCCGGACGCGGGCACGCCGCCTCAACGACCCCACCCAGCTCGCCGATCGCATCTTCGCGGCCGCCGACGCGCTGCTGGCCGAGGAGGCGCACGGCCAGAAATACCGGCTGATCGGCGTCACGGTCGGCGGCCTCTGCGAGAGCCGGCTGGCCGATCCGGCCGATCTGGTCGACCGGACGGCGGCGCGCAAGGCGGCGGCCGAGCGGGCGATGGACGAGGTGCGGCAGAAGTTCGGCAAACGCGCCCTGGAGACCGGGCTCGTGTTCGACGATCATCGCCGGCGCGGCAAATGAACGATCGACCCTGCCGGAAGCCCAGCGTTCACCCACGGTCATCTATCGCTTACCACCCCTTAAGGCCAATTTGAATCGACTTGTCACGACGGTTGAACACAACCTGAAAACGTGAAAATGGTTGTCAAAAGCATCCAGAAGTTCTGCTGCCATGTTCAGGTTACCGCCTGTCGATCCGATCTTCTACGAGTTCTTGCGCCGGATGCGCCAACCGAGAGTACGTGCCTTCGAAGGCCGCCGCGAGCCGCGCCACGCCTGCCACCATGTCGCCTCGCTGTCCGGCGCCGCCCTGCCGACGCCGATCGGCTGCGTCATAGAGGACGTCAGCCGGACCGGCTGCCGGCTGCGCCTGACGGCGCGCACCGCCCTCGCGCCCGACGATGAGACGAGCCTCTACGTCCCCTGCTGCCGGATGAAGCTGGCCGCCCGCGTCGTCTGGAGGAAAGGCGACGAAATGGGCGTCGCCGTCGCGACGGTCCAGCCGTCCGGCGCCCGTCCCGCCGCCTGGATGCTTGACGACCTCGACGCCGCGGTGCCGGGCGGCCGGACGCCCTGTCGCGGCGTCAGCCCGGGCTCAGGCGGGCGCGCGTCGTGCGCGGCGTCGTCAAGAGCAGGCTGGTGTCGGAACCGGTGATGCCGGGCAGCAGGCGGATACGGCGCAGCACCGTGTCGAAATCGGTCAGCGTCGCCGCGCCCAGCTCGACGACGAGGTCCCAGCGGCCGTTGGTGGTGTGGATGGCCGCCACCTCGGGAAAGCCGCCGAGCTGGCGGATCACCTTGTCGAGCACGTGACCCTCGATCTCGATCATCATCACCGCCCTTACCGGCACCTCGATGGCGTCGTTGCGCAGGATTACCGTGTAGCCGAGGATGTCGCCGGCGCGCTCCAGCCGCTCCATGCGAGCGCGCACCGTGGCGCGCGACACGCCGAGTTCAACAGCGAGATCGGACACCGAGCGGCGGCCGTCGTGACGGAGCAGCGTCACCAGCTGCTGGTCGAGGTGATCCATGATGCCACCGTTTTGGACAATGAAACCGCCATTTTGATAAGCCGATCCGCTTCAATTGCCAATCCCGCCTGTTCACTTCGCCGGCCGACGATGGCTTGATGCGGAGCGTGGACGATAAACTTGAGCGGCAAAGGACGGATAGGCATGAAGGTGAGGCTTCTCGGAATTCCCGTCGAGGACGGCGCCGGCCGCATGGGCTGCGAGATGGGGCCGAGCGCCTATCGGACGGCCGGCATCGCCCTGGCGATCGCCGAACTCGGCCACGAGGTGGAAGACCTCGGCAACGTCGCCCGCGGCCCGCTGCCGGCGCTGACGCCGCCCGCCCCGCATCTCCGGCGCCTGCCGGAGATCGCCGCCTGGATCGCCACGGTGACCGAGGCCGCCTACCGGGCCGGCGACGGCGCCCTGCCGGTGTTTCTCGGCGGCGATCATTCGCTGTCGGCCGGCACGGTGCCGGGCGTCGCCCGCCGCGCCGCCGAGGAGGGCCGCCCCCTGTTCGTGCTGTGGCTCGACGCCCATACCGACTTCCACACGCTCGTCACCACCAGAAGCGGCAATCTCCACGGCACGCCGGTCGCCTATTTCACCGGCCGGCCGGGCTTTGCCGGCGGCTATCCACCACTCGCCCATCCGGTGCCGCCGGGCAATGTCGCCATGGTCGGCATCCGCTCGGTCGATCCCGACGAGCGGCGGGCGCTGGCCGGCTCGGGCGTCACCGTTCACGACATGCGCGCCCTCGACGAATACGGCGTCGGCACGCTGGTCGGCCGCTTCATCGAGCGTGTGGCGTCGTCGGGCGGCCTCCTGCACGTCAGCCTCGACGTCGATTTCCTCGAACCGGCGATCGCCCCCGGCGTCGGCACCACGGTGCCGGGCGGCGCCACCTTCCGCGAGGCGCATCTGATCATGGAGATGCTCAACGACAGCGGCCTCGTCTCGTCGATCGACCTCGTGGAACTCAATCCCTTCCTCGACGAGCGCGGCCGCACCGCCACGCTGATGGTCGACCTTCTCGCCAGCCTGATGGGCCGCACCGTCATGGACCGCCCGACCCGGAGCTTTGCCGCATGACCACCCTCTCCCCGCTCGCCATCGTCCCCTTCGTATCGGTCGACAACATGATGCGGCTGGTGCTCTCGATCGGCGTCGAGACCTTCCTCACCGAGCTTGCCGGCTACATCGAGGAGGATTTCCGCCGCTGGCCGGATTTCGACAAGACGCCGCGCGTCGCCTCGCATTCGGTGGACGGCGTCATCGAGCTGATGCCCACCTCCGACGGCACGCTCTACGGCTTCAAGTATGTCAACGGCCATCCGAAGAACATGCGCGAGGGCAAGCAGACGGTAACCGCCTTCGGCGTGCTGGCCGACGTCGGCTCGGGCTATCCGATGCTGCTTTCCGAGATGACGCTGCTGACGGCGCTCCGCACCGGCGCCACCTCGGCCATGGCGGCGCGGCGCCTCGCGCCGAAGGGCGCCGCCAGCATGGCGATCATCGGCAACGGCGCCCAGTCGGAATTCCAAGCGCTGGCCTTCCGGGCGCTCCTCGGCATCCGCGACCTCCGCCTCTACGACATCGATCCGGCGGCGACGGACAAGTGCCGCCGCAACCTCTCTGGCCTCGGCTTTTCGATCACCGCCTGCCGTTCCGGCCAGGAGGCCGTCGAGGGCGCCGACGTCATCACCACGGTTACCGCCGACAAGCAGTATGCCACCATCCTCAGCGACAACATGGTCGGCACCGGCGTGCACATCAACGCCGTCGGCGGCGACTGCCCCGGCAAGACCGAGTTGCACCGCGACATCCTCCGGCGGTCGTCGATCTTCGTGGAATATGCGCCGCAGACGCGCATCGAGGGCGAGATCCAGCAATTGCCGGCCGACCATCCGGTCACCGAATTCTGGCAGGTGCTGTCGGGTGAGGCACCGGGCCGCCGATCGGCGTCGGAGGTGACGCTGTTCGATTCGGTCGGCTTCGCCATCGAGGATTTCTCGGCGCTGCGCTACGTGCGCGATCGCCTCTCCGGCACGTCCTTCTATGAGGAACTCGACCTCTTAGCCGATCCGGACGAGCCGCGCGACCTCTACGGCATGCTGCTGCGGGCCGGGGCGGCCGTTACTTGAGGTGATCCTGCAACGCCCGGAAGCGGATGGCCAGTTCGTCGCTGCCGGTCACGCCGCCCTTGGCGGGAAGCGAATAGCCGGGCACCTCGATGCCCTGGTCGAGCATCTCCCTCACCGTCATGGTACCGGCATCGACGATCTCGCCGGTGCTGGCGTTGGTGATGTAGTGCCGATAGGTGTTGCTGCCGACCTTCCAGTAGGAATGGGTCTTCTTGGCTTCGAGGTCGGCGGCGCTCGGCGGCGGCCGCGGGCCGGACGCCGCGGCGATCGGGAACGGCCGGGCGTTGAACCAGATTGCCGCCACCACGATGGCGACCACCAGCACCAGGAAGCCGGCAATCAGGAAGGAGCGGGCGTCCTGGTGGCCGCCGCCGCGACGCCGGCGACGCGCGGCCGAAGCGGCCCCCTTTTTCCGGTTGACGCTGCCGATCGACGTCTGATGCGAGGCGACTCCGCGTGACTGCATGACCCGTCCTCCGAAATGCGAGGCGCTTCCTTTCTCCGCCAGACCCGCCCGACGCAACGGGCGGAAAGCCGGCCTCTTTCCGGCACTCCTTTCAAATATGCGCTCACAAGTGTGCATTTCCCTTGCCTGACTGCTTTTTCCGGCCGGAAAACGATTCCATCCTGAATGTCCGGTTAACTTTATCGCTCGATGTATCGCCATTCCCGACGGCAATCCATGAGCGAGAGATCCCGGAAGACACTCGCCTCAGGAGTATATTCCTGCAAGGTCTTCATTTTTCGGGACAATAGTCATCCGCGAAAGGTAGCAATGGCCACCGCCTTAAGATCGCGTTCACCACTTCCTCGTATTTCTAGCAATAAGTTTGGCCTCTACCTCAAGAAGAAGCGAAATGTTCCTTAGCATAGTCAAGTTGTGGAAAGTGATCGGTGCAGCCGTTGCGATATTTATTGCGCTGACCGTGACGCTTTTGCTTTTCGTCGTCTACACGACGCTGTCGGCCGACGCGGCACGCCAGGCGCTGGAAAAGCAGATGACCGCCGTCCGGACGGGCGCCCTTCTCATGGAGAAGGAGATCCCCGGCGCCTCGGTTGCCTGGTCGGGCGACGTCGTCGACCACATCGAGCTTGCCGCCCTGCCGCCGTTCGAGAGCCACGACCTGATCGACAGCCTGACGCGCACCACCGGCGCCGCTGCCACCATCTTCGCCTATGACGCGGCCAAAGACGATTTCACGCGCGTCACCACGTCGATCCGCAAGGCGGACGGCAGCCGCGCCGTCGGCACCGACCTCGGCAAGACGTCGCCAGCCTATGCGGCGATCAAGGCCGGCCGCACCTTCACCGGCGAGGCGGTCATCCTCGGCGCGCCCTATCTCACCGTCTACGCGCCGATCAAGGCGGCCGACGGCAAGGTGATCGGCATCCTGTTCGCCGGCATTCCCGAGGCGGCCGTTCATGCCACCAAGAACGGGCTGGTGCTGAAGATCTCCCTGCTCGGCCTGCTGCTCGCCGTCGTCACCTCGGCCGCCGCCTCGGGGCTGGTGGCGCGGCTGATCCGGCCGGTGGCGCGGCTGTCCGGCCTGATGGAGCGCATCTCGCGCGACGAACTGGCCGAGGAGGTGCCCTACGCCGCCTATGGCAACGAGATCGGCACCATCGCCCGCGCCGTCGTCGTGCTCAAGGAGAGCGCCGTCACCCGCCTGACGCTCGAGCGGGACAAGACCGAGGAAACGACCAGGCGCGCGGCGCGGCAGGCGCGCGTCGAGACGCTGATCGACGAGTTCCGCGCCGCCACCTTGACGGCGCTCGGCGCTGTGAACCGCACCGTCGAGGACCTGCTGGCCACCGCCGGCTCGCTGGGCGTCGGCGCCGTTCGTACCGTTCAGGACGCCAGCGCCGCTTCGGTCGCCTCGGGCGAGGCCACCACCAACGCGCAGGCCGTCGCCTCGGCCGCCGAGGAGCTTGCAGCCTCGATCGGCGAGATTTCCGCCCAGATCCAACGTACCGGCGCCATCGTCGCCGACGCGGCGCGCGGCACGCGCGACGCCGATGCCAAGATCAACCGTCTCGCCGCCGGTGCCGCCAAGATCGGCGAGGTGGTGACCCTGATCAAAGCGATCGCCGAGCAGACCAATCTCCTCGCCCTCAACGCCACCATCGAGGCCGCCCGCGCCGGCGAGGCAGGACGCGGCTTCGCCGTGGTGGCGAGCGAGGTGAAGAACCTGGCCGGCCAGACCGCCAAAGCCACCGAGGAGATCGCCACCCAGGTGGATGGCATCCAGAACGCCACCGCCGACGCCGTTGAGGCGATCCAGGCGATCAGCGCCATCATGCAGGAGGTCGACCGCTACACCGCCGCCATCGCCGCCGCCGTCGAGGAACAGGGCGCCGCCACCGGCGACATCAGCCGCTCGGTCAACGCCGCCTCGGCCGGCTCGCAGCAGGTGGCGACCAGCGTCGGCGCCGTGCTGGCGACGGCCCGCGATACCGAGACGGCGGCACAGAAGCTCGACCGCGACTCGCGCGAGGTCGCCGAGGAGGCGTCCGAGCTTGGCGCGACGATCGATGCCTTCCTGACGGCGGTGGTCGCCGCCTGAGGCCGGCGGCGCAAAAAAGTGGCCGCCGGGGGCTTGCATTGCCCCGGCGATCCCACTAGGTTCCGCGCCGTCATGTGCAGCTGTAGCTCAGTTGGCTAGAGCGTCGGATTGTGGCTCCGAAGGTCGCTGGTTCAAGCCCAGCCAGCTGTACCATTTCACCCCTGAAAATCGCTGGTTTCCGCGACCTTGGGTCAGCCGACCCGTCCGCGTGCCGCCACCCGCCGTTCCTCGACCGATCCGTCTGCGTGGAGGACGTGTACGCTGTCGAACAGGTTGACCACCGGGCAGACGTGGTTCGGGATGACGAAGAGGCGTTCGCCGATCGCCGGCCGGCGAGGCGAGGCGGAGAAATCGATCACCCCGTGCTCCTCGGACAGCGAGGCGATTCGCGCCTCGGGATAGGCCGGCAGGTAGCCGTAGCCGTCGAGGCCCAGCAGATCGGAGGTCAGCGCCTTGGAGCCGGCATCGATCACCGCGCGGCTGTCGGTCGGGCGGCTGACCACGGTGGCGAGCACGCCGAGCGCGCAGTCGTCGTAGGTGCCGACGCCCTTCTCCACCTGGAAACGGTCGGAGAAGACATAGGTGCCGGGCCGGTACTCGGTGACCAGGCCGGCGTCGTCGCCGGCGGCGTAGAGGTCCGGCGTGCCGCCCGACGAGACGACGGCCGGCGGCAGGCCGGCGGCGGCGAGCAGCGCGATCGACCGTTCCAGAAAGTCGCGCGCCTCGGCCGCCCGGTGCGTCGCCGGGAAGGTCATCAGGCCGCCGAAGCGGAGGCCGGGCGCGGCGGCGATCGTCCGGGCCAGCGCCAGCGCCGCCTCGGGCGTCGTCACGCCGCAGCGGCCCATGCCGGTGTCGCATTCGACGAGAATGGTGAGCGGCGCGTCGGCGTCGGCAAAGGCGGCGGCGTAGCCTTCGACCACCACGGCATTATCGGCGGTGACGGAGATGGCAATCCGGCGCTTGAGGGCCGCGAGGCGGGCCAGCTTGGCGGCGCCGACGATGTTGTAGGGCAGGAAGATGTCGGCAAGGCCGGCATCGGCCATTACCTCGGCCTCGCCGAGCTTCTGGCAGGTGATGCCGACGGCGCCAAGCTCGACCTGTCGCAAGGCGAGATGCGGCATCTTGTGCGTCTTGATGTGCGGCCTGAGCCGCAGCCCATGCCGGTCGGCATAGGCCTGCGCTCGCCGGAGATTGGCTTCCACCTTGGCCGCGTCGATCACCACCGCCGGCGTGTCGAGCCCGGCGAGAGCGGTAGCATGGGCGGTCGCGGACAGATCGGGCATGGCGGCAGTCCTCCGGAAAATGGCTCCCTCGGGCATAGCATAAAGCAACGACCACCGCCCTCCCCGTGCCCAAGCCGGCACCGGCCGGAAAAATGTAACGAATCATGACGGCCGATGGTCGACGGCGCCATCGGCCCGGCCCACGCCGGAGCGCAACTGGCAAGCCCCGGTTGTTACTTTCGCTATTTTCGAAAGGTCTTCACCCAGAAGTATTCCATCAGTCGCGTTATTTTGCGCCCCTGATCACGCAATCACACGAAATCGTGAAAACACATCACGGAACCTGTCGCGTCGTGTTGAGTTTTAGTCCTCTTTCTAATTCTCATAGCAGGGTCTATATCAGATTTATCGAAGCGAGACGAATATTTTGGCTGGAAAAGACCTTCTATCGGACCCGACTTCGCCATTTTAATACACGGAGTATGGAAATGAAAACCTTGGCTCTTGTCGCCCTTACTGCCGCCGCTTTCGCTGTCCCCACCCTGGCCTCGGCCGCCGAGCAGAGCTACTACAATCCTCCCGACAATACTTTCATTGCCGGCAGCCTGAACGTGTCCCCGACCGCCAATGACGATGCGGCGCGCTACACGCAGACCGTCACCTACTTCGAGCCGTCCGATGGCACGTTCGTGACCACCAAGGTCGGCGCCGCGCCGGCCATCGCCACCCATGACGCGGTCAAGACCAGCGGCGCGGTGTTGCATCTCTTCCAGCCGAATGACGGCACGTTCGTCGACGTGCCGGTCGGCAACTGATCCCCTGCCTGCCGCGAATAACAGAAACGGCGCCGGTCTCCACCGGCGTCGTTTTCGTGTCCGGCAGCTATCGGGCAAGCCCCGCGACGGCCCTTCGGGGGTCGCGCTTTTTCCTTTGCCTTGCCCGCGAACTCGGCTATACGAACCCTTGCTTCGCGCCCTCGGCGCCCGGGCACCCGTAGCTCAGCTGGATAGAGTGCTGCCCTCCGAAGGCAGAGGCAAGCGATATTTTTAGCTGCATAGCCCTTAAAATCGTCAACAGAAACAGCCCGCTAGCGGCGCCCACTTCAGTCCACATAATTGCGACACCGCTCACGGAAGCACCACGGAAGCAAATTATGGCGCAGCTTAGAGGAGTGTTGGCGGTGAACGACGCGATGAAAGCGTTCGCTTCGAAAGCGCATCAAAAAGACTGTCTGAAGTGGCGTTTTCAGGTTGACCCGGCCTAGGGACACGAACTAACAAGGGCCAAGGCACCCGTAGCTCAGCTGGATAGAGCGTCGCCCTCCGAAGGCGAAGGCCCCGCGTTCGAATCGCGGCGGGTGCGCCATTTCCGAACAAAGGAGAGAATTGCAGGTGGAGTACCGCCCCCGATCTTGATTCGGCCTCCAACTTACTCATTGTCACCCCACAGGTTCCGAAAACCCTATAGACTACCCGGATATCGTTATACGCCGATCGAAAGGAGGCGAGAAGATAATGATGCCAGGGGGAGACCGTCCATATTTCAAATATTCGATTACACAACTTGAGGAATTGTTCGAGCGAAACAGGTCGGATACCGCAGTTTTATCTGTACTGGCACATGAACTGGCGAATCGTTCGACAGACCGTGCAGCAAGATTGCGCTTGCGTGTAGAGGAAGCGGCAAATGCAACCTCTCAGAGGCATGTCAATGTTGCCGGTGGGGAAAGCATTTCTTCTGCGGCAAAGCCAAACGCCTCCGTCATCGCTTTTCCCAAGAAACCGATGGTGCAGTCGGCTCCAGCGCTGAAGAACTCCGCTCTTTCGGCAAAGGCATTCATACCCGACACGATAGACCTTGGTGAACTACCCTCCGCTCCGCGCCCGAAAACTACCAATGAACCGCAGGCGATCCTCTCGGCCTGGATCGCCCTCGAAGCCCTGTCGCCTCAAACCTACCGTCGTGCGGAGGATCTAGCGGCCGGTGATCGCAGTTGCGTCGCGGATTTTTCGGCGTCCTCACCGCTCCCGTGGGAACGAGGCGAACGTTCGCGCCCCAAACGGCAGCTCTATTATCAGGTCATTCTCGGGGCGATCCCGATGGACAAAGCGACTGAAGAGCTGGTCAGGGCATTTGGGCACGATGAGGAACGCAATTCCCGGTTACGAGAAAAAGCAGCAATCGCTGCGATTCTGGTCGACCGGAACGGTGTACCCGCCGAGGAAAACGGGGTTGCCGTTTCGAGTTTTGCCTGGGCGCTGCCGTTGGCCTTGAAGCTCAAGCTCGGAAGCCTCGGGGCTTGGCCTGCCATCGAAAACAAGATCATCGAGAAGCTCGATAAGATCGGGCGCCGCCTCAATGAAGACGGCACGCCGTTGCCTCTCGACTTTGCAACGATCGAACGAGCCCACCGCTGGCTGGTGGCGCAGTTCGGTTTGCCCGATAGTCTCGTCGAGCCGCCAACATTCGCCTTGCGCGTCTATCACTATTTCAAAGCGAAAAATCCGCCCGAAGCTTCACTGCTCAATTCCTTCTTCATTGGCGATCTTTCCCGCGCTGGCTCCCTGCTCGGCACCAGATCGGTACCGGTCGCCCTGCGACGCTACCTTGGAATTGAGACGCCGCACCGGACGGCGGATCTACTCAACGACAAGGACGCTTTGGAGAAAGCCGTCGCACCTATCATGATGCCGGCGGCGCGTTGGCCGAGCCCAGGCGGTCATCCCCTCGTCCTGCTACAGCAGGCGGCAGTGAACCTCGCTCGTTCCGAACTTGCCAAGAGCGAGGGCATAATCGCCGTCAACGGTCCTCCGGGCACAGGCAAGACGACCCTGCTCCGCGACATTGTTGCGGCGAGCGTATTGGACCGCGCATTGGCAATGGCCGCCTTCGATGATCCCGAAACCGCGTTCTCGCCTTCGGGTGAAAAGATGTCGGCCGGCGAGAAGGCTTTCTTTCACCTTTATACCCTCGCCCCCAACCTCAAGGGCCATGAGGTGCTCGTTGCTTCAAGCAACAACAAGGCGGTCGAGAACGTCAGCAGGGAGTTGCCGGCGGCAAAGGCGGTCGGGCGCTCATTCGATGAGCTGAGCTACTTCCAGTCGGTGGCGGACCTCGTTCATGATCCTCGGAATGACGATGCTGAAGATGATGATCGATTGGATCCCATCGAGACCTGGGGGCTGATCGCCGCTGTGCTTGGAAATGCAAAGAACCGGTTCAGCTTCCAACAGTCATTCTGGTGGCATGACGATCGAGGGTTTCGCCTTTATCTGAAGGCGGCCAAAGGGGATCCTGTTGTGCGGGAAATCAAGGATCCCGAGACGGGCAAAATCGTTGAACGGCGCACGCCCTCGGTCGTCCTGTCGGAAAAACCACCATCACCACAGATCGCCAAGACCAACTGGCGACGCGCCAGAGAAAAGCTGCTCAAGCTGAAGCGCGAGGTCGATTCCGAGTTGAAGGCGGTGGAAGCTGTCCGCCAGCTCTGCCTTCAATTGGTAGAAATGAAAAATGAACTGTCGGAAAGCGAAGCTAAGCTGAGACCGCTGCTTTCCCTGCTTCCTCGCTCGGAAGCGTACAAGGAACAGCTCGCAGCCCAGGCGCGGACTGCGCGGTCGGTTGACGATCGCTGTCAGCGGAACATCTCCAACCACCTGACTCTACGCCCCGGCTTCTTCTCGCGCCTTTTCCGGACACGCAAGTGGAAAGAATGGCTACAGGCGCATGCCCCACTTCTTCAGGCAGCATCCCAGGCCAGCGCCGCATCGCGGGCTACCGACGATGAATTTCAGAAGGCGGCAAAGGCTTGCGGCGCGCTAATCACCGAGATTCGCCGCATGGAAGGTGCCATTGCCTCCCTGCGGCAACAGATCGATGAAGCATCGGCGGAAGTCGAAAGGAATCGCAAAGCACTTGGAGACCGCGTGGTCGATGCTGCCTTTTTCGCTAAGGGGCACGAAGCATCAAATCTCGCCTCTCCCTGGCTACCGGACAGCTTGCATCGCAAGCGCGAAGATCTGTTCATCGCGGCCCTCGCGGTGCATCGCGCCTTCATCGATGCCTCCGCCCAGAAGGTACTGCACAATCTCAGTGTCCTCATGGATGTCTTTTCCGGCGGGCCACCGCAGGACGATGCCAAACGCAAACTGCTGGGAGAGCTATGGTCCACGCTGTTTATGATTATCCCAGTGCTATCGACGACGTTCGCTTCCGTTGAACGCATGCTGGGCGACCTGCCGCCGGGCAGTATTGGTTGGCTGCTCGTCGACGAGGCTGGTCAAGCGCTTCCGCAAGCGGCTGTGGGCGCCCTTATGCGCGCCCGACGCGCCGTCGTCGTCGGCGATCCGCTCCAGATTCCTCCTGTGGTAACCCTCCCGGAGCGGCTGAACGCGGAAATCTGCAACTTCTTCAAGATCGACAAACCACTCTGGGCTGCCCCTGAGGCTTCAGCCCAGACTTTGGCGGATCGAGCGTCGGCATTCCAGGCCGCTTTCCGCTCTGATCAAGGGCCGCGCAGCGTCGGCATTCCTCTTCTGGTTCATCGCCGCTGCCAAGAACCCATGTTCGGTATATCCAACCGGATCGCCTACGACGGCCAGATGGTTCATGCCCCATCAGCTCGAAATCTCGGTAAAGTTGGCACCGCTATTGGTCCATCCGCGTGGTTCGGCGTCGACGGAAAAGCAGACTCGAAGTGGTGTCCTGCCGAAGGCGAGCTCGTCGTCGCACTGCTCAAGCGAATTGCCGCAGCGGACGTCGTCGAGCCCGACCTCTTCATCATCACGCCGTTCCGGATTGTCGCGCAGGAACTGCGCCGGCGTCTCGACCACGAAGCGGCACTGTTCTCAGCGCTGAAGATCGACATCCGTGAATGGGCGAATGATCGGATTGGAACCATCCACACCGTTCAGGGACGCGAAGCGGAAAGTGTCATGTTGGTTCTGGGCGCTCCGAAAGCTGCGCAGAACGGAGCGCGGAGCTGGGCCGCCGGGACCCCGAACATCCTCAATGTCGCGGTTTCACGTGCCAAGCAGAATCTCTACGTGATTGGATCATACGGCGCCTGGTCAGGCGTGGGGTATGCGCGTGAGATCGCAGGCATGGACCGACGGCGCCTATAACCTTGCCAAGGTTAGGGTCGTGGGTTCGAATCCCATCGCCCGCTCCATTTTTCCAAGGAAAATCAAAGGTTTAAGAGCGCCCTTCGGGGCGTTTTTTGCTTACATGGCTTACGCGGCGGCTCTGTGTAATACCAACCTGCGTGGATCATGACCTACGTGCCCATTTGCGGCGACCGATGGTCATGATGCGCCATGGCTGATCGACGAGCTTGTTCCATGCCTCGCAGCAATGGTCGATGATGTCATCGTAGGATC